>MDTF01013603.1_pt1 | contig 23775 bp, 24 predicted proteins | sample 811191 | NCBI WGS metagenome assembly MDTF01 (sample SAMN05326649, study PRJNA326480) | marine metagenome | isolation source: seawater | place: Southern Ocean | collected 2011
AGAAGAATCGGAAGAAGAATCGGAAGAAGAATCGGAAGAAGAATCGGAAGAAGAATCGGAAGAAGAATCGGAAGAAGAATCTGGAGAAGAATATAGAGAAGAATCTGGAGAAGAATCTGGAGAAGAATCTGGAGAAGATTATGACCCCCCATTTCTAACAATGGACCATCTTAATGGGTCAGAATATATTACACATGAAGATACAATAAACAAATCAATAAACAAATCAATAAACAAATCAATAAACAAATCCATAAATAAAGCCATAGACAAATCAATAGACAAATCAATAAACAATGAAGTCTCTTATAATACCGAAGTTGTTGAACCCGTGTCAACTGAAAACATCGGGCTTACTGAAAACATTGGGCTCACTGAAAACATTGGGTTCACTGGAAACATTGAATTATCTGAATCAATCGATGATTATGAGGTTAAATCCCCTATACCAAATACAAATGTTGATACAAACGTTGATACAAATGTTGATACAAACGTTGATACAAATGTTATTGCAAATGTTGATGCAAATGTTCTATCAGACAGTGTGGTTGTTAATACAAGTAGTGGTGTTGTTAATATTGATAGTAATACGGGCGATAATATGGGCGATAATATGGACGGTAATACGGACGGTAATACATACAGTAATACGGACGGTAATACGGACGGTAATACGGACATGCTTATTTCAAGGTTATCTAAATATAAAACAGTATCATTCGATGATAATGTAAATAATGTAAATAATGTAAATAATGTAAATAATGTAAATAATGTAAATAATGTAAATAAAAAAAACAAAACAAATAAAATGATAAATGTTGATAAGAATGATATTAAAAATACTATATCAAAAAACGATGATATTTTAAAACATGAAATTATAGATAATATATTTAAAAAACATAAAGAGCCCCCTATAAAAAATAAGGTTTTTTTAAGACGTGTTAAGCTGGTTAAAAAAAAAAAGAAAAAAAAAGAGAGGCCTCGATTCTTCGATTAATAAGTTAAAAATAAGATTTTTTTTTCTAAAAGAATTTTATAATGGAATTTTTAATCATCGCATTTTTAATTGCACTCATGGTGACAATCACAATGTATTTAGATACAATTGTATGTGGGTATGATAAATCTAAAGCATACTTTATTAAGTTGTTTACATTTACCTTTATTTCAGCAACAACTGTGTGTTATTTAATACGGAGGGGTTATCAAATTAAATCAATGTTAGGTGGATATGGAAATGTACCCTCTCAAAATATTAACCCGGGATTACCTAATTTTTAAAATAATCGTTCCAAAAATTTAAAAATAATTTAACTTAATACTATAATGAGTATTAAATTAAAAAAATTCAATATGAAAGACATAGGGGATCATAAAATTGTTGTGTTTATTGGAAAAAGAGGAACTGGTAAATCATTTTTAGTAAAAGATTTTTTATTTCATCGACAAGATATTCCCGTAGGCACGGTTGTATCGCCTACTGAAAAAATGAATAGATATTTTTCAAAGTTCATACCTCCAATTTTTATTCATGAAGAATACACCCCAAGATTAGTGACAAATGTTTTAAAAAGACAAGGTGATATAATTAAGAAAATAAATAGTGGTGAATATGGAGATGATGTTGATCCTCGTGCATTTTTAATATTTGACGATTGTTTATTTGATGATAGTTGGGCAAAAGATAAAAATATGAGATGTATTTTCATGAATGGTCGTCATTACAAATTAACCTTTATATTAACAATGCAATTTCCTCTTGGAATTAAACCACATTTAAGAACTAATATTGATTATGTATTTATTTTACGAGAGAATACAGTTTCAAATAGAAGAAGGATTTATGAACATTATGCAGGAATGTTCCCTACATTTGATATATTTTGTAAAATAATGGACCAATGTACTGATAATTATGAATGTCTTGTTATACATAATGGTGCACAAAGTAATAAAATAGAGGACCAAGTTTTTTGGTATAAGGCAGATGATCATGATGATTTTAAATTAGGATCAAGTGATTTTTGGAATTATAATAATGAACATTACGATGAGGAAGAAGAAAATGATGAAATTGATTTGACCCAATATGGGAAAAAAGGGAAATTACATTTTGATGTCAAAAAAATAGAATAATATCTAATAAATAAATATAATGGATAATAATGCATTAAATTTCATAAACAATCCAATAAAAATACCATCCAAATATAATGGATATAAATATGGAATTGGAATAGAACATGAAATGTATTTTTTTCACAATCCATCACTTTCAGCAAAAGAAGCTCCAATTAAGAATATTATATTGGCCCCGACAGAGGCATATCAATATATGTTATCGCAAAAAAAATTAACTATACAACACAAGAATGTTATTTTGAGTGTACCATATGAACCAACTGGAAGAATATGTAATGGAAAAGTTGTTTTAAAATCATTACCCGGTGTATGGGCTACAAAAGAAAGAATGCCTGAATTCATAACAGATAATCCAATATCAGTTATTGGAGACCACCCTTTAAAAATGTTTGATTACTCAAATGAATTACGTAAAAAAACAACATGTTATTTAAGAATTATGAGGAAATACCTTAATAAATATGTTAAAAATAAAGTATCATCATATGGAATGATGATGGAACCACCATTTGGTATGTGTAGTCATATTAAACTACCTAATAATTATAAGGCAAAAACGTATAAATTTAGAAAAGGAAAATTCAAGGATTATACTGGAAGTTATCATGTTACATTAACACTTCCCTATAAGGATGATATGAAATTAGATGATTTTATTGAGCAACATGCAAATTTTGCAAATATGGTACAATGGATAGAGCCTTTAATGATGACGGGATACTTTTCTGCAGATGACAGGTCTATGGGGACACAAAAAGTAAAAGCCAAAGGTTCATTTAGAGTGATGAGGGTCGGTTGGGGGAATTTTGGAGGAAGTGATATAAGGAAATTAAATAAAGGTATTGGTAGATATGCAAATATAACTCCATTCTGGAGAAAAGGATTAACAATCGATGAACAAAAATTAGTAAATTATTGCAAAGAGTTATCCCCTTCGTTGAAAAAAAAAGAGCCTGGTGCAATATCTGGATTTAGTAGTGATTTTAGAACATTTGGAAATACCGATCCAAAAAGACCAGACCATAGAGAATCTGGTACAGGGATGACAATTGGCAATGGGATTGAAATAAGAATTTTCGATCATTTCCCAACAAAATATTTAAATTCTTTATTACAATTATTAGGATGTTTAGCAGAAAATAGTAGAGTTCATAAATGTAAAAGATATGTTTACAAAGATAAAGATTGGATTCATGCAATGCATGAGATAATGATAAATGGATGGGTGGGAACATTAAGGTCGAATTTTATAAAAAAGTTAAGAACAAATTTAGGACTAAGAATTAATACTTCATCGTTACAGGCATATGAAATAATGAAAACAATTTACGATGAACTATTTGAAAGGAGAATTGATGGAGATTTTGCTAAAATTTTATTAGGTAATTTAAAAAAAAATGAATTACCTAGGATAAATCAAAAAAGTTGGGAATTTGGTTTATCATTGAAACTAAATAATAGTTCAGTTCTTTTAAAAACAACTAATCGTTTTTTGAAATCACTAAATCGAATGGAAGATATATCAAATGTCAAAAAAAAGTTTTTTAATGTTTTTTCAAAAAAGAATTGGGATACTAGTTTTATACAATTTATTTATTATCTAGAATCACTTAGCATGATTAATATAGATAAAAGTGAAAAACAAGAAATAAAAAACATATATGTTATAATCAACGAACTAGATTTTATAAGAATTAATACATTTATATCACAAGAATGCTCGACGGGGTAAGTATTACTAAGCACCAATCCAATTATCTTTTTCAGAAAACATTTTACCAAAAATTGCAAGAACAGGTGTGGGATTATTCATCTCTTGTTCAAATGTTTTTGGATAATATCTAAATTTAACAATCGGAGGAGGACACATTTGATTACTCTTAATATATCCAACTGTAATAAAAATAATGCCAGAAAAAATAAGTAATAATATAAGCGATTTCATTTATATTATTATTGAATATTATTATTGAATATTATCATTGAACTAAACTTCAGTTATAACTACATTATTAATATCAACTTCATCAGTAATATCAACTTCATCATTATTAACACTATTTGTTTTTCGGTTAGCCATCCATGGATCTTCTTTTTCAAATAATGTAGGGGAATCATTTGCATCACTCGTGTATGATTTAGTTCCTTCTTTCGCAATTGCAATATCTCTTGCAATATCAATATTTTTTTTATCTGTATCAATATCAGACTGAGTCTTATTTTGATTAGATTTTTCTCGAGCTTTATTAATTCTATCTTTAGTTGACTTGTCAAACACATAATCTTTATGATCTTTATTTTCTTGGTATTTTTTCATTAACTCATTCAATTTATCATTCATAAACTCTTGGTCTTTCATCTGATTTGGATCTGGATCCCATGGCAACCAGTACCCAACCTGACCAACAAATACATTAAAATTTTTATCAGTATTTTGAAGTTTTTGTGCACGATATTTTGCTTCTTTGAGTGTGTCATAAATACCTCGAACTTTCATGCATCGTAGGCTTGTACTATAATCATTCGCCTCGTCAAATTCTTTATTGATAACCGTAGAATATTCTAATTTATGTCCCTCATATAATTCAGAAACCTGAGTGTAAGTAAGTGTGTCTTGATTTAAAATTAAATTCTTTTTATCATCATTATTTAAAAGTTCATTAAGGAAATGCTTGACTGTATAAACTTCTTTATTTTTCATTAAAGTTTCAGGAGAAACAAACGACAAACATACATAATTTTGTCCGGGAATTGGGGAATCAACGCTTAGGAAATCTTCTTCTTGTTGTGACATTATATAATAGTATTTGCAATATATGTTTAAGTATGTTTTATTAAGATTTTTTTTCTTTGCTAATAATATAAAATGAACGGATTAGATTTAGCTGAAATTGCTCGAAGAGTATTAAAATACATTGCTGAAGGTGGTGCAGTATCATTAGCTGCATTTTACATTCCATCAGGAAAAAGACTCAAAATAGAAGAAGTTCTTATGATTGCTTTAACTGCTGCTGCAACATTTGCAATTTTGGACATGTATGTCCCATCAATCGGTGCTACTGCTCGTACTGGCGCAGGTTTTGGTATTGGTGCAAATCTTGTAGGATTTCCTTAGTAAGGTTTCAATGACCACGGTTTAAAAAAGACTTAAAAAAAATCAAAATATAATTTAAAAATATATTTTTATTTAATTAATTAAGGTAAACTAAAATCTAATGATTTATTATTATAATGAGCATTGAAAATGAAAAAACGGGGTTAAATGCTGGTACAAAAACTAATACAAAAACTAATACAAAAACTAATACAAAAACTAATACAAAAACTGAACCAAAAGGAATATCATTTGAATTTACTAAGAAACTTGATATAGGCAATGGTAAAAAAAAAAATTGCAAATGTTCAGTCAAAGGAATTTCAACCGGAAAGGCGGTCGAAACAATGTCAAATTACAAAAAAAAAATGCTTCGTGCAACTCAAATAGTAGGATCTAATATATCGGGTAGTGGAATTAAGACCACCACATATAATGCAGGGGATATAAGCTGTGTATGTGATTTGCAAAATACAATTAACTTAAATGTTGAACAAGTAAATAAGATAAATGAAAAACAGTCAATTTTGATAATTGCAGGACTTGGTTGCATATTAGGAGCACTTATATATAAAAATGGTATTAAACATAATGTACAGGATGGAGATGCAGGATTCCTAGGCGTTTTATTTACAGTAGGAATTATATTAATATTTGTTGGGAGCAATTGGTTGGGTGGCGATAGGGGGGAAAATACTTTTATTTCACAATTCTTATTTGGGACAATTCTTATTTTACTTATATTGATAGTTGTATATGGGATAATTAGTTCATTCAATCCAAGTAAAGAAGATTTGGAAAAGTATAATAACAGTGAGGCTTATTATTTTATTAATAAATTGTTTGAAACAAATTTCAGTATTCTTTTTTCAGGAGCATTATTTTTATGTATGTTTTTTTGGGCATTAAGTGTTACAATAACTATACCATACATAGGTGTTTTATTAATGGTTGCAATGAATATTGTGCTTTTTGGGTCTGCTATTATAAATAGCATATGGTCATTTATACAATTTTTAAAAGTTGGAGAATGGGCATTTGAAAACAGCTTTTGGAATTGGATAGGTATTTGTTTAACAATTACAGGAACAATTTTGAATATTTTTTTTATTTACAAACCTTACAGAAACGATTTAGGGATAAAAACATTTTTAAAAGATTGGAAAAAATGGCTGATTCAACCAGACATATTAATATTATTATTTTTCTTTATAACTGGTATATTATCTTTATCAAGGTCCGAGTCTAGTAAATTAGAAATGAACAGGTCATTATCATCATTTGTTGTTGCAATTGTGTTATTTATGGGTTTTAATAAAAATAAAGATATATTAAACAAAAATAAAAAGATACAAGGTGCAGAATCCAACTTGGCGGCCGGAACTGGTATGTTAACAGACCTTTTAAGTAAATTGTATAAAGTATTATTTACAAGATCTAGTGTAGAAGTACCAGAAGAAGAGATTGGTGATGAAAAAAGTACTAGTGCGAGCATATATTGGGTTGTATTATATTCATTTTTGAATTATTTTATTTCAGATAATGTAGTAACTGAGTATAACCCATCATTGTTCAGATCCATATTAATAATACTTGTAATTATAAAGAGAGCATGTTTGCAGGAATAATAACAGATTGTATGCTGTTTAAAAAAAAATATAAATATTAACTATAAGAAACATGGTGGCCGAATGTATCAATGATAAAGACAATACTCAAGTATGCGAATCTTGTTATGAACATTCAAAATTTAATAAATTAAAAGGGAGCGTTGACATTGGGAATGGTATGCCTTCAATAATTTTTCCAATAAAAGCAGATTCTAAAAACACATGTGCATTTTTAAACTCTAGTTGTAAAAGCAATTCGTGTGATGGTATGGCGACTGGTGCAACAAAATCATGTAATAATATATTATATAATATACATGGTGCAATAACAGGGGGGGATAAAACAACTGATATGATTATAGACGATTTAACCTCTTATGGAACTGATGATAAGTCAAAATCAGTAATATTAACAAATACATTAAAAAAACTAATATGTGATATATCTGTTGCAGGAATTGATGATACTAATTTGCCAGGAGCAGGTACACACACAATTGGTTCTGCTAAAGTTGAATATGACTGGTATTATTTAAATAATTTAGGAATTAGTAATACAATAACTTCTGGTAAAAATGGCAAGAATTATAATAATTCGACAGAATTAATTACATTTATAATTGCAATGTGTATAACATTATTATTGATTGGTTTGCAAATACGTGATTGGATACCTAATAAAAGTGGGGGTAGTTGGGTATTATTTGGTACATTTATAATGTTATTAATAGCAGTAATTATTACAATGGCATTAACATTATGGACATCTGAAATATCATCTGCAACAGAAGATGTAAAGGACTTGGATGATGAAGAGGGTAATACTCCAGTAAAACCTGATCCAGTAGCTCCATCAAATGTCATGAGTAAAATGTTAATGTACACATGTATAATTGCAATTGTGTCCATAATTGTCATTGGTTTTCAAAAGGGGTTTTCTCTATATTTGTTATTAATAATACCAATATTATTCTTGAATTTGACAACATATTTTTCATATTTTTATGCTCCAAAATTAATGTTATTTTTAACATTTTTATTAATAATAGGAGAATTATTACAAATGCAATCATCTGTTAATAAAAAAATATCAGAAAGTGTATTAAATTTAATTATAATTGGTGTTATATGGTTTGTTTTTTTACAGATAAAACTAGTGTAAAATCTGTCACAATAAGTAAAGATGGAGATGATAGTGACAAATTAGGTACGAAACAATATGTTGGTCAAAACAATTCATTATTAATAATAGCTATTTCCTTGACTGTTTTCACATTTATTAAAATAGGATTAAATATCATGGGTAAAACAAAAACTGTTGATTCAAAAGATTCATTAAAAGGCTTTGTCAGCAAACATCTTGGATTTATAAATATAGAAGTATTTGATATAATGATTAGAAAATTAGAATCCGGATTTTAAACACTTCTTACAAATTCCCATTGAAGTATTTTACAAATATCCTTCCAAATTTTATCCTGGTCGTGAAGTTTTTCACGACTTTTCAATAATGGGAAACATGATTTGAATTCATCTAATCCAAGCAATTCAACAAATTTATGTAAAACGTAATAGTAAGATAGAAAATTCTTTCTATCAGGAGGACAAACTTTCCTAAATGGTGATTGAATTTCTTTAAACATAATTCTTAATTTATCTTCAACGACCGGACTTAGCACAGGTGGAGGTAAACCGCTCAACCTATTAATAATATGAGGCACATGTTCATAATATTTATTTAATCTTAATCTTTTTAGATAGTCTTTTACTTTTTTATTATTTAATAATGCCATATTTGTAATTCTTTCTTTTGTTATTTCTATAATAATTTTATCAAATACATCTTCTGGTATCTCAGTTGATTCTTTTCCTTGAAATTGTGCAAGAATTTCATTAAAATGATTAATTCTTTTATAAGCAAAATATGAAATTTCAGGAGGAGGATCTTTAAAACTAGGCTTATCAGAATCAATCATAATACGATTTTTTTCACCACATTGGGTACAAACAATAAACCCCTCAGATTGCATGATAATTTTTTCAATTCCACATTTTGTACATTTACCAAAAGAGTCCAATTCTTGTTTTGTTTTTTTAACATAATTAATATCAACAATACTCAAATAATCATTTAATAGACAAGATCTTTTAAATTTTTTTTTATTATTTGTATAATCGCTTAGTTTTTTTTTTTCAATTATATTATTTTTAACAGTTTCTTTTTTACCAATAGAAAAAAAATTAATAACACTATTTTTTTTTGTGTTAGAGGGGACATTGTCATGATCCTTATTTTTAATATTTTTACCAAATTTTAAAATATTATCATAATATTTATAAAGGATTGGTGCAGTTTTAATAAAATAATTATTCATATCATCATTTGATTGTATACCCTTTTTATTTTTGGTTAGTTTTATTAGTTTGAATTTTAATATTTGTTTTCTACACAATTCATCATCAGTTAATTGTTTATTTTCAATCAAATTTAATTTATACAGTTCTTCTTGTGTATTATCTATATTAGTTTCAATTAATGATATATTTTTTTTATTAGTTTTAAATTTATTTATAATCATTTTATGTTTTGCATCTAATGTAATTCTAGTATCATGTATATATTTTTTATCATGTTTAATTTTAAATGTAGACATTTGTTATAATTAATATATTATAACAAATTAATCTTTAAGAAATAAATAATATTACTTTATTTTTTAAGAATTTAAAAAATAAAATATAATATAGAGATATATAAAAATGAACAAAGCAGATGTTAAAAAATATTTTGATTGGTTAGATTCTCAATGTAATAAAGATGGAAAAATTACAAAAGAAGAATTAAAAAAAAGCATGGCTGTTGATATCAATGGTGATGGCAAAATTGATGGTGAAAGAGAATTATCACTAGTACAGCGTGGTCTTAATGAATGGATTAAAAATGCAGGCAATAAATTAGACGATGGTGAAATTACATTTGACGAATTATGTGAAATGTTATGCTAGTTCGTTAAAGAATTAAAGATTTTGTATTCTTGATAAATATATGAGTCGAAATAATCATGATAGTTTATCAGAATTAGATAAAACTAAATTTATTTATAATGCAATTGAAAATGGATGGACTGTTAAGAAAGTTTCAAAAAAGAATGATGGCAGTGATCAAATGAATGATAGTGATCAAATGGATGTAAATAACCAGATATATGAATTTATAAAACCAAAATCAATGTTAAATAATAATGAATATAGTTTAAAGAAATATTTAGAATTATTTTTAAGGAACGTAAATGAATAAACAAATAATTAATTTAATAAATGTACAAAAAATATTAGAATTAGATTTAATAATTCCAAATTTACAAAGAGAAAAAGATAATAGTAGAATTAAAGAAATTGTTGATTATCAATTAAACTATTATAAAAAGCATAAAACATATAATTTTATAGGTTCAACATTATGTATCGCTAAAAATATTAAATATAATCATCAATATTTAATAGATGGTCAACATAGATATTATGCAATTAAATATTTAATTGAAAAAAAGAAGATTGATTTTAAGATTTATATTAATATAATTGACATAACATCAAATGAAGAAATGATACATTTATTTGAATTGATAAATAAATCATTACCAGTTCCAAAAATGCCAACTAATATATCAAATTATATTCCAAAGATAGTATTTTTATATTTTATTAAAAAGTATAAGAAGTTTTTTTCAAATAGTAATAGACCGAATAGACCAAATATTAATATAAATATATTTCAAGAAGAAATAGGAAATATAATTAAAAAATATCCAAAATTAACTGCAGACAAAATAATAGATATGATAGAATGTGCAAATACGTTATATAAAAAAATGAATCAATCCAATTTCCCATCAAAAGGGAAAAGACCAAATGAATATTACTTAGAATTATGTAAGAAAAAAGGAGAATTATATTTAGGAATGTTTACTAATTATGAATGGATTGATCACATATTTAATGGCATAAAACCATCATGTTTTATTTATAAGAAACAAACAATCCCTAAATGTTTAAAACGTGATATATGGCATAAATATATAGGAAAAGATAAAGGAAATGGTAAATGCTATTGTTGTCAATCAATCATCGACTGTTTTGCATTTGAAGGTGGTCATATAGAAGCAGAAGTAAATGGTGGAAAAACAAATTTAGATAATCTTAGACCAATTTGTGGATTATGCAATAAAAGTATGGGTTCTAAAAATATGAAAATATTTATGAATAAACATGGATACAAACGCAAAAAAAGTTTTTTAAATATATTCGGCAAATAAAATAAAAACACAAGTAAGCATGCGAATAATGCATAAAATAATGCACTAATAATGTCTAATTAATTAAAATTAATTAAGCGTTTTTATATAAATTTTTTTTCTAATCTAAGTGTATAACAAAAAATGGGTGGAGGTTTAATGCAATTAGTCGCTTATGGCGCACAAGACGTATATCTTACAGGTAATCCTCAAATTACCTTCTGGAAAGTTGTCTACCGCAGACATACTAACTTTGCCATGGAGTCTATTGAACAGACTTTTAATGGTCAAGTTGATTTCGGAAAAAAAGTAACTTGCACAATTAGCCGCAATGGTGATTTAATTCACCGTGTCTATTTACAAGTTACACTCCCTGCTGTCAGTGTACCAAGTACAATGGCGGAGAGTCTTACTAGTAATAGTAGAGGAAATGGATGCTACTTTAGATGGGTCAATTATGTTGGACACGCTCTTATTAAGAGTGTTGAAGTCGAAATTGGTGGTCAACGAATTGACAAACACTACGGTGATTGGCTCAATATCTGGAACGAGCTTACTCAAGAACCAGGTCATCAAGTCGGTTACGATAATATGGTTGGTAATACATTGGCTCTTACTGGAGCTGGTCACACATCTGTTGAAGCAACCACACTTTATGTACCACTTCAATTTTGGTTCTGTAGAAATCCAGGACTAGCACTTCCATTGATTGCTCTTCAATACCATGAAGTTAAAATCAATGTTGAATTCCGTCCTAAAGATGAGTTGTACCTTGTCAATAACGGATGTACTGTTCAAAATTGTTCTGCCGGTTCAAGCACAGGCATCTGTGTACCACCTCTTGAATATGCATCTCTATTTGTTGATTACGTATACCTTGATACGGATGAACGTCGTAGATTTGCACAGGTTTCACACGAATACCTTATCGAGCAGCTTCAATTCACCGGCGATGAGTCTGTTCAATCAACTAATGTTAAAATCAAGTTGAATTTCAATCATCCTTGTAAAGAGATTGTTTGGGTATGTCAACGTGATGATGTCGCCGCAACTTACAAACAGTGGAGTAATTACACTGACAACATTGATAGTGATGGCAATATTGAGGCTGGATATGCATCCCAAAGTTTCCCACTTCTTCTTGCTGCTCAAGCAAATCTAAAACAAGATGGACAAGACTTGTCTAGTATGACATTTGGTGATTCGGATAGTAATCCTCAATTCCCAGATATTCTTGGCCTTGCCAATGAACTCGGTCTTACTGTCGCTGAAGTCCGAGCCGCCCTCGGTCAAAATTGGGGTACTGGTCCAGGCACACAATCGGCTGATTTCAATTCACCAACAAACTTCGGTACCACTGATGCTGGTGCCGGTAGCGATCATGCTGGTCTTGGCCCACTTCGTGCTGGCCGTAATCCAGTTGTTCGTGCCAAACTTCAGCTTAATGGACACGATCGTTTCCAAGAACGTCTCGGTTCATACTTTAATCTTGTTCAGCCATATCAACACCACACTAATGTCCCAGCAACGGGTATTAATGTATACTCCTTTGCCCTTAAACCAGAAGAACATCAACCATCTGGTACTTGCAATATGAGTCGTATTGATTCTGCCGTACTCCAACTTCAACTTACTCCAAACGCTTCTGGAATGGGAACAACCGGAATGCACAACATGGGTTCTAAAATCCGTGTGTACGCAACAAACTACAATGTCCTTCGTATCATGAGTGGTATGGGTGGTCTTGCTTACAGTAATTAAGTTAATAACTAGTAAAAACTAGTATAACTAGTATTAACTAGTAAAAAACTATTCAATAATTAAATAATATTAATAAATTTATTAATACTATTTGTTAGCCATTTTTTGAAATATATGCTAATTTAAACTTCCCCCACTAAATACAATTTGATGAAACAATTTGATGAAACAATTTGATGAAACAATTTGATGAAACATGTTAATCTACTTCTTCTATTAAAGGCTCGTCATAGGATACTTCACCCGATGCATTAGTATCATTTGCATTTGTATCATTTGTATCACTCGTATCACTCGTATCATTTGTATCATTTGTATCATTCGTATCACTATCAACACTAGTTCCATCAGCATTATTTTTATCAGTATTTTTCTGATACGTTTTAGTCATAATAGGTGTAATAATATCCTCAATATCTTTCTGTTTTTCATCAAATATTATTTTTTCACTATTGTCATCAACATCATCCAACCATTTCAACCCATCCTCGCAAATTTGACTCATCAATTCTTTATCATCATCATCGAATGTTAATTTACCATCACTAATACTTGTCTTGATATTATATAGATAATTTTCTAATTTATTCTTAGACTCAATCCTTTCTTTGTTGGCTTTATCAATATCCTTATATTGTTCTGCCTCTGCCACCATTCTTTCAATATCTTCTGATGTCAATCTCCCACTATCATTATTAATCACAACCTTATTTTCAATCCCAGTCCCTTGATCCTTTGCACTTACATTCAAAATACCATTTGCATCAATATCAAATGACACTTCGATCTTTGGAACACCTCTTGGTGCCATGGGAATACCAGTTAACTGAAATTCTCCTAATTTATTACAATCTTTTGTCATTGATCGTTCCCCCTCATATACCTGAATCGTAACTGCTGGTTGATTATCCACAAATGTTGAAAAAACTTGTTTTCGATTACTTGGGATCGTACTATTTCTTGGGATTAATTTAGTCATAATCCCACCAGCTGTTTCTAGTCCAAGTGACAATGGACAAACATCAATCAATAATACCTTATCTAATTTTTCGTCTTTGTGTCCCGATAAAATTGCTGCCTGGACTGCTGCCCCATATGCAACGCATTCATCTGGATTAATCGATTTATTTAATTTTTTACCATTGAAATAATCACTTAACATTGATTGTATTTTTGGAATTCGTGTTGAACCACCAACTAATACAATTTCATTAATATCTGCCTTAGACATGTGTGCATCAGTCAATAATCTATCAATTGGTTTCATTGTTTTCTTAAATAACACTTCACATAGATTCTCAAATTTAGCTCTGGTGATTGTTGTGGTATAATCAATTCCCTCAAATAAATTATCAATTTCAATGCGAGCAGTTGTTGCAGATGATAATCCTCGTTTTGCTTTTTCACATTCAGTTAATAATCGTCTAACTGATCTTGGGCTTGTTGTTAGGTCTAACTTATTTTTTTTTTTAAAGTCTGCAATCAAATATTTTGATAAAAGTTGGTCAAAATCTTCTCCGCCCAAATGAGTATCTCCACATGTAGATTTTACCTCAAAAATTCCATCCTCTATTGTTAAAATAGATAAGTCAAATGTACCACCGCCACAATCGAAAATCAATATATTTTTTTCACCTTTATTATCTGAATTATTTAAGCCATATGAAATTGCACCAGCAGTTGGCTCATTGATTAATCTAAGCACAGTTAGACCTGCAATTCTTGCAGCATCTTTTGTTGCCAGTCTCTGTTCATCATTAAAATATGCAGGAACTGTAATAACTGCATCAGTAACCTTTTCTCCAATATAATTTTCAGCAATTTGTTTCATATATGTTAAAATCATCGCAGATATCTGCTCAGGTCTATATTCTTTGCGATTATTGAGAAATTCCACACTAATAAGTGGTTTATCACATTCTCCTTGAGTGACCTTATATGACAAGTTTTTAATATCTAATTTAACTTGATCATCACTAAACGCTCTCCCAATTAATCTTTTAGAATCATATACGGTGTTTAGTGGATTTCTAGATGATTGATTTTTGGCACTATCTCCTATAAGTATTTCTTTGTCTGTAAAAGCGACGAATGATGGGGTTGTTCTATTCCCCGATTCATTAGGGATAATTTCAACTTGTCCGTTTTTATATACAGAAACAACAGAGTATGTTGTTCCTAGATCGATTCCTATTGCATAATTCATAATATTTATATTTATATTATAATATAAAATCAAATCTTTAAATCTAATTTATATAATTTTTTATATTCATAATATATATATGAAGTTTGATATATTTAAAAATTTAAGAAAAGAGCATCAAATTCTCTTTGGTGTATTGGTATTTATTTTATTAGTTGCCATTTTTATCCCAAGACAAACACCTCTTTTTTCAATTGAAGTTGGAGCAAGTGTTGGCAATTTAAAAGGAGTCGTTGGTGTTGAAGCATTCGAAGAATTTTCTGCATCTGAATTACCAGAAGGAAAAGAAGATCTAGATAAGGCATCATCAAATAAATCATTTGTAATGTATTATGCCCCATGGTGTGGATGGTCTAAAAAAGCAATGCCCCAATTTGCAAAATTGGCAAATGATAATAATACAGGTGTTCATATTGCTGCTGTAAATTGCGATGTACATAAAGACCTTGCAACAAAACACAATGTTGAAGGGTTTCCTTCATTTAAATTTCACCCAAATGGTACAAATTCTCCTGGAGAAGATTATACTGGTGAAAGAGATGCATCATCTATAATGGATTTTTTACGTAATAAATAAAAATATTTATATAACATTTTTTTACGATTAAAAAATGTCCTAGTTAATAAATAGCTTATTTGAATGCCATTTAATTTTTTTTCTTCGGTCTGGTCAAATTTAAAAGCAGAGTATTTGCCATGATATAAATTTAAACAATTATATTTATATTTTCTTAACATTTTAATATCATTTGCTGAAATGTCAATCAATGCCCTGCAATACGAAAAAATATTATCACATTCTACAGTATCCTGTACATTGTAAATAAGTGCAAGTGTTTTTTTTTTATTTTTTGAAAATTTAAATGGAACATTACAACTTACCCCACCATCGCAATATGTACAGTTATTGTATTTAATTGGACAGAAAATATATGGGACAGCCATTGATATGTTTATTGCAGTATAAATTAACATATTTGGGGTTGTTTTATATGAGAAACATTCTGATTTTTTTTTAGTTAAATTTGTTCCTATTATTTTTAAATTTATGTTAAATTTATTAAAATGTTCCTTAAATGTAATGTTTAATGTTTCATTTTTCTGTTTTGCAATTGATTCAATTAAATTAACAATATCATTTATATTAAATATTCCAAAATTTGTAAAAAAATTTTCAATATTATTTTTAATTATTTTACTAGCATCTATGTGTAAAAATATATCTGATAATTCATATGATGTATATCCGATTGTTATTAAATATGCCAATGCTGCCCCTGCCGATGTTCCTATAATTGTTTTAAATTTTTGAAGGATATCATTTTCTTCTAAATACCGAAGTGTTCCGACAACTGAAACAGATTTTACTCCACCCCCGCTTATAATAAGTGTTGAGTATTGATTATAATTATTCATTGTTAATAAGTTAATAATAATATTTTTTTATATAAATTATTATTATAATATGGATGACTTTTATTCTATTAATGTTAATCAAATACAGAAAAATAAAGGAGAACGGGATAGATATAAATACACTACTTATAAAAGGATTTTGGAAAAGTGTTATATTAAAATAAAAACATGTTCTGATAATAATCAAGTATATTGTATATATACTATCCCCAATTTCATTCTAGGAGAACCACTATTCAGAAAACATTTTTGTGCTAATTTTTTAATAGAACATTTAAAAAACAATGGATTTAAATCATCATTTATTGAACCTACGTATATATTTGCAAGCTGGGATTTTGGAATTAATAATAAATTTAAAGGATTTCGAAGAACTAATACTCATTTCAGTAATTTAGATAAAAAACCAAAAATGATTAATTTTAAAGGCATGGGTCAATCAACTAAACCTAAATCAAAGCCTAAATATAAACCTAAAACAAATCACAATATTTCAATCGATTCTAATGATGAAGTTGAAAAATTTAGAATTATAAATGACTATGTTCCGCTAAGGAGTATGATGTTTAAAAAGAAACCTTAAGCTTAACTAGAGAGTCCATCACAAATATAATAAAAATACCTAAGATTACAAGTAAAATTAAATCATTGTTATTTTCATCATCAGTCATCGATGAAAAATTTTCGATAATAGTTGATAATGGATTGTTTACTTTATTATCATTAGCTGAATTCTTAGATAATTCATTCAATGAATCATTCGCTAAATCATTTTTCGAATATATATTAACAATTTCATTATAATCAGATGAATCAAATAACTCATTGCTTTCATCATATGATTGTAGATGTGTTTTATGTTTTTTATTATTATTATTGTTATAATTGTCCATGTCTTCTTTGATATCATTATTAGCACCATTTTTGAAGTCTGAATTTCCCCAAACTTCTTCTAGCGAACAATAATTAATATTGGGCATTCTATATTATATGTAGAAAAAAAAATCAAAGTTATTTTACCAATTATTTAATATTTATTTATATATATAATGAAAAGCATTTTGATAATTTTATCTTTAATTATTATTGTATTCTTCTTATCAGAAGATAAAAAACTCAATAAAATAATGAAAAAACAATCTATCCCTTTTATAATAATATTATCATTATTTTATTTATTTTTTAATAAAATTGATATTAGAATTGTTGGATTTGTATCAATAATTACATTAATTACATGTTCTAATATTTTTTCAAATTCAAAAACAATAATTGAAAATTTAAAATTAATAGGGGAAAATAAAATCAACGATATCGTAAATAATGCAGCTGATGAAGATAATGATGAAGATCATGCTGATGTAAATCATATTGATGACATAGATGATGTAAATGATGTAAATGATGTAAATGATGCAAATAATGCAAATAATGTAGGTGAAGATTTACATCATGACTCATCTGAAGATATCAAAGAAGCATTTAATTATGAAGAGTTGCATGGAATGTTTAAAGATTTAGATCAAGATATTAATAACAAATAACAAATAATTAATCTCATAATAGTATATATGGATCCATTTAGTATATTAAATAATAGCAAGATCTTTGGTGGACTTGCAATGATAATGATGAATTTGGGAGGAAGACATATAATGAGAGATGTTCCTGATATATTTGATGATTTATTTGAAAATTCTTTAGCTAGACGTGGAATCGTATTTTGTATCGCATTTATTGCAACTCGTGATGTTAAAATATCACTTTTAATTACATTGGGATTTATAATTATTTTTTCATATTTATTAAAAGAAGACAGTAGTGTTTGTATTATTCCAAAAAGAATGATTAAAAAAAAAAACAGTAACTAAAAATGAATATATGAATGCACTTAGTACTATTAAAAAATATCAGAAAAAATAAGTGATATGCGTATTATTTAAGTAAATAGTTTCTATAATATATAATAGAACAATGGACAATATTCAAATAGTAAATGACCCCAGAAAGGTAACAATAACCAATGACACTCCTATAAACAATGAAGATAACATAAAGGTAGTTCGAAATAAACAATTCTCACCAAGACCGACGGCCCGCCTATCATCACTTGCAGGACTTGACTTATTATCAAACCCTAAAAAACAAAATGGAAATAGTTCAGGAAGTGATGCGGGTAGTGATATGGGAAGTAATCACGATTTTACAATCAACAGTGATCTTGATGACGATGAAGATAATGAAGATGGTGAAGGCGATGACGACGATGACGATAATATGCTAGGTGGTGATAATAACGATGATCATTTTAAAAATAATATCGCAGAGTCAGTTGCGAGCGATGAATCATCTGAGGCAGAAATCCCAAAAACATATGAAGATATTTTACAAGAGAAGCATGAATTCTTATATGGACTTGATAAATTAGAAAAACAAGGCTATCGGATTTCTCGAAAATATACAATGGCATCTAATATTGATGATATTAGATATGAATTTAATAAGGTAAAAAGACAAAGAGATGTTGATAAAAGTATTAAATTTTACAGAAAGGCCTTAATGGGAATTACAAGTGGTGTAGAGTACTTAAATGATAAATTTGATCCACTAGATGTAAAATTAGGAGGATGGTCTGAAAGTCAGATGGAAAATATTACAGATTATGATGAGGTATTTGAAGAGTTGCATGATAAATATAACGAAAGTATTGAAATGGCACCAGAATTAAAATTGATGTTAATGGTTGGTGGAAGTGCATTCATGTTTCATCTAACAAATACTTTATTTAAAAGCTCTGCTCCAAGTTTAGATGAGGTTTTGAAAAAAAATCCAGATTTAATGAGAGATTTATCACAAGCTACATTAAATACGATGGGTGGTAATATGGGAGTTTCTCCAAGTAATCCAATACTTAATATGATGTCACAAGGAATTAATGTTTCATCTGATGCGAGGAGTAATATTCCAGTTGGACCAAGACCAGATCAGGGAAGAGATTCGAGAAGAATGAGAGGACCAACAGGGGTCGATGACATTCTGAGTAGTTTACAAAGTGGAGGGGACGGGAGAAGAAGTAAGAAATCAAATGATGCAATTGAAATCAATATCTAATTGCCCATCTAGTTGCAATCCAATAAAAATATATTTAAATAATAATTATATTTTTTTTTTAATATTTGCCGTTTATGGGTTTTCATTAATTTGCATAGGTGGTGGCATATCTGTTGTTACATGTATTACAGGTATAACAGGTATTACAGGTATTACAGGTATTACAGGTGTTACAGGTATTACATGTGTTATCTTGTATTTTTTTAAATTTGTAATAAAGTAAAGACCTTGTAAATATGTGTCTGATAGATCATCTTTTTTTTTATTATTATTAAAAAAATCAATCCATTTTTTATTTTCATCGCACTTATTTAATTCCGATTTATTTTCTAAAAAATATCTTGCATGTAATACTGCTTTTTTTTTTCGAATTGTATATGAGCTTTTATAATCCAATACAATTAATGGTCCATCATATACCTTTAACTTATTACTTGCTGAAATTAAAATAATGTCTTTTATACGTGATGTTTTACACGATTTGGTTTCCTTATTCATTAGATATGCTGTGTACAAAATCATCTGTATTGATTTCATTGACGGGTTTTTCATACATGGTTGATTTTCAATTATCACATAATCAATATCAATTAAGTCAGGGTCTTCGTGAAATTTATTTATTAAAATAGGTGCAATTTTTAAAACATTCTTTTTTTTTACCTTAATCTTGCTTTCTCTAATGTCAATTATTCCCCATTTCAATATTTTACTATCTTCCATAATACAGTATGCTAAATTTATAATTCCAATGTCCCATGATATTATTTTCATTTATTATAATATATTTATAATATCATATATTTAAGTTCTAAAATAGTTAAAAATATAATAAAAAATACAAACAATTCTTTGCTTTATAGTGTCCCTTATAGACCAAAGACAAATGTTATAGAGAGTTGGTTCAGTCAGTTCAAACATTATTTCAAACATTCTAAAACAGGTACAAAATATTCAGAAATCAAAACTACCGTTCAAGAATGTATAAATATGATTGATTTAAAGTGTTATAAAAATTACTTTATTTATGCTTACAACGAATCAAAGACCAGGAAATATAAACCAAAAAAATCTACAAGACTTTTGAAATTAAAAAAATATAAAAGCTAATTTTTATGAAGCTTATCAAAGTCTTTTTTAGTTAATTCATAACCCCAATGAAGAAGTGTTTGACGTATTTTTGGACTTATATTATTATCATTGTATTTACCACCTTTTTTCAATATTAATGTTACTAACCATTTACGAAATCTCCCTTTTCCACTTGCTACTCCAATCCATCTTTTTATTTGTCTTTCATCGTCTGGACATCTTTTGCCTTTATAAAAATCGCAATACCACTGTACCCATCCGTATGGATGGTATTCAGTAATCCATCCTTTATTTTCCCAAGTATCTAAGTCAGAACCGACTTTTACCCCGTAATAATTTAATTCTCTTTTGTATTCACTTGAAACTAAATATTTTTCATCAATTCCTTTCCACCAATATTTGGGATACACCATATGCATCTTTTTATATTTCTCTTGTGTTATTGATGAATAGATAGGTCTCCAATAAGTTCCTCCAAAACTACCCTTTAGAAACATATCTCGTGGACTTCTATTCGGCTTAAATTCGGGAAAATCTTTGAATATTAATTCACCGTAACTATTTCTTTTTGGGTTAACCATTTATAATAATAATATATATTATTTTATATAGATGTATTTTATCATTTTACCACATCAATTGTTTTCTGAAAAATACTTGGATAAAAAGTATTCTTATATCCTTTGGGAACACCCCCATTACTTTACTAAATATTCTTACAATAAAAAAAAACTGTTGTTGCACAGGTCTTCAATGCAGTTATATTTTGCCACTATGAAAAAGAAAAAGTACAAAATTAAGTATCTGGAATTCAATCAAACCATCAAGAAAAATGGACATTATGTGATGTTTGACCCTATAGATCGAATAAACTTTGATCTTAACAATGTAACGATGATAGAAAGTCCTAATTTCCTTTTATCCAAAACCCAATACGCACTGTATAGACAAAAAACAAAACATTTTATATTTAACAATTTTTATCGTTGGAGTAAAAAAGAGTTAAATATCATTCCGAAAATTAAATCACAAGATAAGCACAACCGAAAATCATTGCCCCGAAACATTATAATTCCTCCGACATCCACACTGAACAATACCAATGAAGAAATAATAATCAGAAAAGCAAAAGCATATATAGAGAAACACTTTATAAAAAATCCTGGAAATATTGAAAATTTCATATATCCAATTTCACACAAAACAACTAAAAAGTGGTTACATCGTTGGGTTGAAAATAAATTTAAGAAATTTGGAGATTTTCAAGATGCTATGGATTCTAGAAACTCTTTTTTATATCACTCTGTACTCTCCTCATCTATTAATATAGGATTAATAAATCCTTCCGATATCGTCGTTATAATAAAAGAATATAAAGATGCAACCCCTTTAAATTCATATGAGGGATACATCCGACAACTTTTTTGGAGAGAGTACCAAAGATATTGTTACATATACTACAATTTTAACATGAAAAATTACTTTGGTAATCGGAAAAAACTAACAAAAGCGTGGTACACGGGTAAGACTGGAATAGACCCCGTTGATAGTTGTATCGTCAGAGGATTTGATCATGCGTATCTTAACCATATAGAAAGGCTTATGATTATTGGCAACTATATGGTATTGTCTGGAATAGCCCCTATACAAGGATTCAAGTGGTTCATCGAAATGAGTTGCGATAGTTATGAATGGGTAATGACACAAAATGTATTAGATATGGTGTTTTTTGTATCAGGAGGAGTTACAATGAGAAGACCTTATATTTCTTCAAGCAACTACGTTAAAAAAATGGGAAATTATGAAAAAGGGAAATGGTGTGATGTTTGGGACGATTTGTATAAAAAATTTAAGAAGGATAAAAAAGAAAAGTTATGGAAATTTAGGTATTTTTTTCCCGGGTTGTGATACAGCGTATGGAGAACCGGACATTTAAAATGTCCGACGGGTTAAAGAATTTTAAAGAATTTTAAAGAATTTTAAAGAATTTTAAAGAATTTTAAAGAATTTTCAAGTTCATGTATTTTTTCAATGTATTTTTGTTATTATTAGATTTTTCCTTCCTTTTTAATTTCAATGAAACACCTGCCTTTTTAACTAAATCCTTGTTAAGGGGTATAAAAGACTCTTCATTTTTTAGAGAATAGTTCATGATATTTTCTTCGATTTTTGGTATAACGGAAATCATAGGAGGATTAATAATATTAAATGTTTTATTCTCTAACACAGATGCCTTTCTAAATTCTGATATATTATAAAATCCACCGAATTTTTTTAATGATTCTCTTGGAGGTGCAAGTTTGATTTTATTTTCATACCTATCGATTTCCAATAATTTTTTTTTCAACAGATTCAATAAAGAAAACATCTCCCATTTTCGACTCTGAACATTTGATGAATTGAAAATAGATGATGCACAACAATTAAAACTGCAATAATTACCAGTTACGTGAAAAAAATCATTATTATATTTATGTGGCATCCCAATAGGAACATTTTTAAAAGAATGACAACACCATAAACAATCAATTTTGACAGTGGTTGGCCATGACTTTCTGCTATTAGATTCAATAAATTCAGGCATTAATAATTTTAAATTTTTTTTAATATATTTATCAGTGGTTAATATGTGTTCATTATGTGGATCTGATATTTTTTCAGTTGATTCTTGAATTATCATAAAGTCTGTTTGTTTTTTAGAAGAGTCAGACGGTTTTGTTATATCTTTTGCAATATATTCGGAAAAATTATTATCAGGACAATATGGAGTTGGTTCTTTTTCAAGAACAATCCCGGATGATTTTATATCATCTTCATTTAATGGAATGTGTAATATATATGTTTTTTTATCATCCATTTCAGGAATATTTTGGGGTTCTACTATTTTTTTTTTTCTACCTCGTTTTTTAACAGTTTTTACAGTTTTTACAGTTTTTACAGATTTTACAACCTTGGTGTCAGAATCAATGCTAATCATCAATGGGTCGGGTGTTGATTTTTTAGTTGATTTTTTAGTTGATTTTTTAGTTGTTTTTTTAGTTG
>MDTF01012805.1_pt1 | contig 23767 bp, 27 predicted proteins | sample 811191 | NCBI WGS metagenome assembly MDTF01 (sample SAMN05326649, study PRJNA326480) | marine metagenome | isolation source: seawater | place: Southern Ocean | collected 2011
AAATTTTTTATTTAAAATAAAGTTGTTAAGTTTATTTATTTAAAAAAAATGGTTCTTTTAATAAAGAATTATCAAATTTTTTATCATTCAAGTTAATTTTTTTTTCGAAATAATCTTTTAAAATATCTTCATGAAATTCAACTTTTCTGGAATATCTAATTTCTTTACTTCTATCTTGAGCAATAGGTTTTATTTTAAAGATCGAATTATCCTTTATTCTTTCAACAATAGAATGAAATGCTGATTTTATTGTCGACATCGTGTACTCGAATGGATTAATTTTTATGTTTGACATGGCATGATATAACATTGGTCCACTATCTAATCCTTTGGAAAGCAGATGAATTGTTGTTCCTACTAAATGAGGATTGTTATCATATAATGCCCAAAAATTACAATCTGTACCTCTATAGTATGGAGATATGCCAGCATGAATGTTGATTGTTTTTTTCTTAACTAGAAAATCTATAAGATCCCCCTTAATAAAACTACTTCCAAATACAACATAAATATCACTCTTTAAAAAATCTGATAATAAATTTATTTTACATTTATTTAAATCTCCAAATACCATAGATAAAATTTTAATATTCTTTTTTGAATTATTTATAAAAGAGTTCCCAAACAATTTAGATTGAGCCTTATCCACATTTTTAAAATACTTTTCCATTATTGGTGATGATGGATAAGGTCCCGGTATAATTCCAGGAAAAATTGTACTACACTCTTGAATAACATAAAGTTCGTCAGATATATTAGACAACAAGTTTATTAAGTAATTATGTCTATTTTTATTAGAAGTGAATAATGTAATTTTCATTAATTCATCTCTGTGTAAATTTCACAGTGGTTTTTTCTTGCTATTTCTAAAAAGGAGTTATTTATTTTTTGCATACCTTTTTCTGGTTCGATAGTCATTATTTGTTTAAAACCTAACTCTATTCCTAACTCTTTTAAAATTTCAAAAGTATCCTTGTTATAACTTCCACAAGGGTGAGACATATATTTTATTTGATTTTTTGGTTTATTTAAAATATTAGAAATTGAAGTTAGACATTTTTCGTACTCAATTTTTTGCTCATCATAATTTAACTTATCCATTAATGTAGGATGATTGTGTGAGTGTAAGCCAATTAAGTGGCCTAAATTGTCAAGTTTTATCAAGTCATCTTTTTGAAAGAAAAGCTCTTTAAATAAATTTTTGTAATTAACCTTTTTTTCCTTAAGCATTATAAACATTATATCTTCATAGTTTTCTTTCATTAAAAAAATATCTCTAACTAATCTAAATTTAATATCTTCTAAGGAATAATTTGGAAATTTAATTTTAGTAGCTTTAACTTTGTCATTATTATTTTTAAAAAAAATCTTTAAATCTTTATTTAAAAATTGATAAAAACTTTTATAAAATTCATCAACATTTTTAAAATAGTTCATTCTAAAATATCTAAAAATTTCTAGATTATCCGGTTTTTCTTCAAACATTGAAGTATAAACAAAAAAAAAACTTTTAATTTTAAGTTCTTCTAAGATTGGTAAAGCCACATCAATTTGACATTTTATAGCGTCGTCAAAAGTCAGACAAACTTCATTTTCTTTAAGCTTATTATTTTTAAATTTTTCAAAAAATATATCAGCATCTAAAATATTGTTTCTTCCTATGAAATTTATCATTTTATAAAAGTCATCTTTATCTATAGATCCTTGGCCTTTGGTGTGAATTCCATCATCATGAAAGTGATGAAACATGATACCGTGAAAAAAATTGTTATTTTTATTAAAGTACATAACTAATCAACTCTATACACTATATTTAAATTGTCTAAAATTTAAAATTAATATAGCTAAGTTTGATTAAATTATGTAAATCAACTGATAAACTGTAAAATATTATTTATGAAAAAAATAAGAGATCACGATAAACTTTACTTAAAATCTAATCGTTACGAAAAGACAAAAGAAGCTAATAAATTATTATTAAGAATTTTAAAAAAAAAGATGTCAAAAAACAAAAGTTACGATTTACTTGATATTGGATGTGCCAATGGAGAATTACTTTATTTTCTTAATAAAAAATTATTAAATATAAAGCTGTATGGAGCTGATATTAGAGGTGACTTGCTCAAATTAGCAAAAAAAAAACTTTCGTCAGATATTAATTTAAAAAAAATTGATTATACAAAAAAACATTTCCCTAATAAAAAATTTGATATCATTATTTGCAGTGGAGTAATTAGTATTTTCGATAATCTTGACTCTTTTTTTAATAATATAAAAAAAAATATGAAAAAAAATTCTATTGTATTTATTTTTAGTGGCTTTAATGAATTAGACTTTGATGTAATTATATCTTATAAAAATTTGAATTCTAAAATATTTGGGTATGAGTCTGGCTGGAATATATGGAGTATTAAAACAATAAAGAGTTATTTTCAAAAAAAAAAAATTGTTAAACACCCTTTTAATATTAAGTTTGATATCAGGCAAAACAAAAAAGATTTAATGAGATCATGGACTGTAAAAATAAATGAAAAAAGGTTTTTTACTAACGCTTTGATGACTATTCAAAATCAAATGTGGTTAGAGATAAAATAATTAACTTTAATGAAAACAATTCTAATAGTTGGTTTTTCTATCACAGCACAATATAGTCGAAAAGGCTACGATGATCTTCTAAGTAAGTACGATAAAGTCTATTTTACTAGGCCTGATAAATATTTTAACAAAGGATTATTTTTATTAAATCCAGGTGAATGGAAATCTTTTTTATTATTTTCACTACCAAAAATATTAAAAAAATTAATTCCTTTTTTTAAATATAAAGACCACATTAATGATAATGAAAAATGGATTAATTATAAATTACTAAAAAATAATCCTGCATTTTCGAGTGCAATATCTTTATCCCCAACGCTTAAGGATAAATTTAAATCCTTAAAGTTATCATTTTCACTTGTTAAGAAAATTTCATTGCAATTAAATAAGGATCGTTTTAGCTTACCTATTAAGGATATTGATAGTTCAGGCTATATTCTTGATAGTCTTCAAAGATTTGTTCCTAATTTTAAAATTCACAAATTATCTTCACCTTTAGTTTTTGTTTGCAGTTGGCTATACGTTTTTAACATTATAAATTATTTAAATTGGTTGGAGAAATTTGCAGAAAAAAATAAGGTTGAGTCGGCACTAATTAATCATCAATTTTATATGGAGTCTGGCTTTATTTCTTATTACTTAAATAAAAAATTTAAAACAAAAATAATTCATTTTTCAGTAAAAAATAAATATCCGGTTTTTGTTGAACCAAGAGTTAAATGGTTTAAAAAAATTTTAGATAAAAAATTATTTGAGTCATTATTAAGTAATGAAATGATAAAAAATGAAAAAAAAAATTTACACCGTCAAACACATGCGTTGTTTGATATTGAAGATTGTTCGCTAAAACCTTTTGATAATAAGACTATAGTTATAATAATGCATTGTTTTGCTGATGCTAATTCTATGCATATAGAAAATGGAGTTATTTTTAGTTCTCATTTTCAGTGGATAAGATCAACATTATCAATAGCTAAAAAAAATAAAGATATAAAATATATTTTTAGGGCGCATCCGGCTTCTTTTGATCATTATAAGTCTGATTTAAAAGTTTTAGATTATCTTTTTGGAAATATTGATGAAAAAAATATTAAACTTGAAAAGCCTGGTAAATATAGTCAATTCTTTTCGAACGACAAAATGCCAATTTGTGTCACAGCTAAATCAAATTTTTCGCAAGAACTTGCTATTGCGGGTATAAAATGTATTACCCTTGATGACTCTTCTGCTCCAAATGACTGTTGCAAAAAGATAAATTCCAATGAGGAATATGTACAATGGCTAAGTGGAAGAGGTGATGTTAATCAACTTAGATTATCTAAAAAACAAATTTTTAGCGCAAGATTAAATAAGCAAATTTATGCAGAATTAAATAATTTAAAATAAATGCAACTTACTTTCAAAAAATTTATATATTTTTGATATTTTAGAAATTACTAAAATTTAAGTTGATATTTACGTTTGTCTAAATTTTTATATATATCTGGATCTAAAGGCTCAGGTAAAAGTTTGATAAGAGGAATGCTCGACTCTCATCACCAATTATATGTTTCTCCATTTCATGAAAGAATATTCGAGGCATTTTTTGGAGATGTAGACGATGTATTAAAAACTAAAGATATTCAGAAAATAAGAGAAATGTTAGCAAATAAAGGTCATTATTTTTCAATAGAAAGTCATTCAAGATATAAATTACAACCTCTTAATGTAGCTTCAGATATACATAAGAATTTTAAAGCAGATTTTGATTTTTATTCTTTTGAAAGAACTTGAGTTAAAAATTTTTATAAAAGAAAAACCAATTGGACTCCTAAAATAGTCTGTGAAGAAATTTATAAATCTTTTTTTAAAAACTTATAATCTCAGCTTTTAAAAAAATACTCAAAAATTGATTATTATTGTGCAAATAGCACTAGATATGGAAAATCAAAGACAGGCTTTATCAAAGCATTTCCAGACTCAAAATAATATATGTAAAAAGAGTTCCAATTGAAATTTTTTTAGCTCTAGTATCTAGAACAACGAATCTCGTTAATCGTTATCGTTCAAAATGGTTTAATAAAAAATCTTTATTTAAAGTATGGGGAGCATTTGAATTTATTAAGTTGATAAATCAACTCGATAATGAGGCCAAAGAGTTACACAGTAAGTATCCCGATCAAATATTGATTATAAATTTTTATGAAATATTCGACAACCTTCCAAAACTAACTTCAAAAATTGGAAAGTTCTTAAATATATCAAATAATAATTCGTTAAAAAATTATAGTATTGTGGGTAATTTAGTTAAAGATTCAAAGGGTAAAAATTATTTACATACTCTTGTTGATATTAGATTTGAAAATTTAACAACAACCCAATGAAAAAAATTAAATTCACATATACAAAGGTTAAATAATAGTTGCCACTTTCCCTAGGATTATTAGTAAAGCTTAAAAGTTAAATAGGTTTTCTTATAAAAGTTGGCACATTGTAAAAAGATAGTTTTTCAAGCTTAAGATGATGTTTTTTTGCAAATTCATCTACAGAAATAGTTTCACCAGCCACTGCATTATAGTCATCAAAAACAATCAATCCACCTGGAACTACTCGTTCATAAAGTAGATCAAAAACAAAATCAGTTGGCTCTTTAACATCCATATCAAGGTGCAATAGTGCAATTCGAGTTTCTGGGTTGTTCTCAAGGTAGGTAGGAAGTGTATCAAAAACATTGCCTTTAACTAAACTAAAGTTTTTAAAGTCTTTAGATAATAAAATATCTTTAGTTTCTTCTTCGCTTAAACCGTGTCCGCCATCTGCTTCAAATTTTTCAATAAAGTCTAAATCATCTTTAACTTTTAATTGATTAGTTGGAAAAGCTCCAAATGCATCAAAACCAACAATTTTACGAGAAAAATCGTTTTCTAGTGAATCACGAAATGTAGCAAATCGAACTAAAGAGGCAGCCTTGTAAACGCCAAATTCAAATATATGACCAGGAATACCTTTTATACTTTTGTAGAGCTCATAATGCGCAAGCAGTTTATTTATACGTGACTTTGGAGAAAACCAATAAAATCCATTTTCATAATCCCACACATCTTTTTTATTTAATCCTCTTATTGTATTACTCATTTAGTATCCTTTTCGTTAGAATTTGTTTTTATATAATTTTGACTATTCCAATTTTTAAGGTCTAATAGTGATGTGACACGAAGTAAACAGGTAAGCCGTACTAGAGACGATTGATTTAAACCACTTCGATGAGGGCGTAAAAAATCAAATGATATTACTTTTCCAAATTTTGTTTCTACAGAGATGAAATTTTTAGGTGCAGGGCAAGTCACACGTAGAAATTTTTTATTAAAATCATCCTTAAATTTGGTTGAATGATTAATAAATTCAACATGTGGATCACTGCTTACTTCTAATGCTCCTTCTTTTGTTTTGCATTCATGAAGATATGTAGACATAACTATACTTCTTGGTGTGCAGTTACCTTTTTCCAAATAATATCCAGCTTCTTGGTGCCAAGGTAATGACATTTTTTCATGATCTTTTCTAAACTTTGAAGGTAAATCAATCCTAAAGAAAGGAAATATAATTTTTACATCATCTACTGAAGTTTTTAATATTTTTGCTGCTAGCTTTTTGTAAGATCCGTCATTAATTAGTTGTAAGAATAATTTAGAATTGATGACTTTATCTTGTAGCTCCCCTGCTATGTTTGGGTTTTTTTCATGAAGCTTACAAAGTTTATCAGAAAATTCAGTATGCGTCGTACAGTCTAACAAACCAAAAATTAAAGATTGAAGTTGAGTTAGGTTATCTATAGGTTTTAGATCTTCTACCGTATAGGTATCCATTAGCTAATAATTACATATGCTGCTGTTGAAGCTTCTGGTACACGTTTGAGTTTTAAATTACGAATTCCTAGAACCTCCATTACTGCTATAGTTTCGCCAGGGTAGTCACCATGATTAAGCTCATCAAAGACAATAACCGCTCCCTTAGGCATACGATCTAGTGCTGCTTCAAGAACTGCTTTAGTAGGAGCATAGAGATCCAGATCAAGATGTAAAAGACTAATAATGCTAGATGGATTTTTTTCAAGATAAGAGGGCAATGTTGAGCATATATCTCCTTTATGAAGACTTACTTTTGGAATATTTCCAATCATTCTATTTCGATCATAAAGTGCAATTGAAGCTTGTAAGTATTCATAACTATCATATCGAAGACCTCCAGTTTTCATGTGCTCGGCATTTGAGTCCATATCTTGCTCGGAAAGAGCTGTGAACCCTTCAAATGTATCAAATCCAACACAATTTCTAATATAGTGATGTGGCTCATAGATTGAACAAAAATGAGCCATTGAAAATAAAAAATTTCCACCTGCCACTCCACATTCTAAAATATTACCTGGTATATCTTTAATTAATTCCCAATATCTTTGTGTTTCAATAAATCTAGTTATTTGTTGTCGTGTGGCAAAAACACTAAAGTTATCTGCTACATCCATTACGTCAATTTTTCTTAGCACATCCTCTCTACTTTTATACCAATCAAATTGCTCACTTGTATTACGAGACTTTTCTATATTAGATGTAATATTAGATTTTCTCATTTTTTAATCCTTCCTTTAGCATCTTAAATACAAAACCAAGGCACCTAAAACTAATTGATTTATATGAATACATTGAAAGGCTATTTTTTTTGGTTTTAAGCATTTAACTATTAAATTTTTATTTAGTAATAAATTCACTATAATACAATCTTATAATTTTACTATCATTTTATGTTTTAAAAATAAGTTTTAAATATTAAATAGTTAAAATTATATTTAATAAATCTTAGATCGAAGTAGGATAAATAAGGGTATTTTTTAATTTCTAGGCACCTAGAATCAAAAAATCTATAGCACGCATGTTGTTAAACTTGAATAAAAGGGATAAATATAAAAAATGATAACAAGGTTATTTAATAAAATACTCACAATCACTGGCAGAAAAATTATACAGTTTAGCCCTGAGCGAAGTGGTAGCACACTAGTTTTTAATATCTTGCAAGATTTATTTCCTACAAGATATGTTAAAAAACAACATAATTATCATTTAGATGATAAAATTTTTCCAACTGTTATAACTTATCGACACCCATATGACTGCATTGCTTCATTAATTTTAAAAGATCAAGTTTCACTAACAGATCAAATTATAGAAGATAAAATTATGTTATTTAGAAAAAGTGGTTGGAATGATTTTTTAAATCAATTTGAGTCACCAAAAATTTTGTTTTTACGTTATGAAAATTTTTATAATGATATAGATTTCATACTGAACTCTATTGAGGGTTATTTTAAAATACATATAAGTGAAAATAAAAGAGTTAAACTTAGAAATAAATACAAAATCTCAAGTGTAAAAAAACAGATAGCAAAATTTAAAAGTTTTAGTGAATTTGACACACGGTCTCATTTTCATGGTAATCATATTTCTAAATATTTAGGAACTACAAACTCTTATAAGAAATTGTTTAACACGAACCAAATTAGAATCTTAGAAAAACATTTCAATGATGAAAAGAGATACTTGAATTATGAATAATAGTTTAAGTAATAAAATTTTAAAAAAAAGATTTATGATAACTGGTGGTGCTGGTTTTATTGGTTCATCACTAATACGTTTTTTAATAGAAAAAACTTCACATCAAGTACTAAATTTAGATAAGCTTACATATGCTAGCAATATAGAGTCACTAAAAAATGTCAGCAAAAACTCTCGCTACCAATTTGTTCAAGGTGATATTTGTAATAAAGAAATTATCTCTAAATTATTTACAGAATTCAAGCCAGATATCGTAATGCACTTAGCAGCAGAAACTCATGTAGATCGTTCGATTGATGGACCTGCAAATTTCATTCAAACAAATGTGATAGGCACATTAGTAATGTTAGAATGTGCACGAGAATATTGGAATAAAAAAAAAAATAAAAATAATTTTATTTTTCATCATATTTCAACTGATGAAGTTTATGGAAGCTTAAATAAGACTGACTTATTTACTGAACAAAGCAACTATGATCCTAGCTCCCCTTACTCAGCTAGTAAAGCAAGCTCAGATCATCTAGTACGAGCGTGGTACCGTACGTATGGTTTGCCCATTGTTATTACTAATTGTTCTAATAATTATGGCCCCTATCAATTCCCAGAAAAACTTATTCCACTTATAATTTTAAATGCATTGGATAGAAAGCCTTTACCTGTATACGGTAATGGCAAAAATATTCGTGATTGGTTATATGTGGAAGACCATGTAAGAGCACTTTACAGAGTAGTTACAGAAGGTAAAGTGGGTGAAATGTACAATATTGGTGGGCATAATGAAAAAACAAATATTGATGTAGTAAAAATTATCTGTAAGATTTTAGATAAATTAGTCCCAATTTCATTAGAGGTTAACAAAAATCATAAAACAAATCATGCCAAACAAAAAAAAGTAAAATCAATCAAATCTTACAATGATTTAATAACTTTTGTAGCAGATAGACCTGGACATGATCTTCGTTATGCTATCGATGAAAGTAAAATAAAAAAAGAACTTAATTGGAAACCTGAGGAATCCTTCAAAATAGGTATAAAAAAAACAGTTCAATGGTATTTAAATAATCTTGATTGGTGTAAAAATATTGAAGATAGTAGCTATCAGCGTGAACGGTTGGGTCTACAATCACAAAATAAAAATAGAGAGGTATAATGAAGGGTGGAATTTTAGAGAAACAAATTAAAGACACAGTTAAAATAATGGGTAAAAACTCTTACAGTCACTACCTGTTGTCATTATTAGAAAAAAAATAAAAACATCATTTAGTGTGTTAGAATAAATATAACATTTAATTAACTAATAATATTAAAAATTAATATAAAATTAAATACAATTTTGAACTGAAAACTCTATGATATTTTTTTTTGAAAATGGTAGATTAGGCAATCAATTAATTCAATATATTGGTCTAAAAAGTTTTTTTTCAAAAGAGAAAATAATTTTTATAGGATGTGAGAGTCTATTTAATACATTTAACAACGTTGATGCTGTTAGCTTAAGTAAGGAAAAGATAAGCAAATGGGTTCATTATGGACTTTTGAAAAAAATAGTATCTTTTCTTGTAAAAATCAGAATTTTTGGGGAAATTACTGAAGATAGACAGTCAAATTCTTATAAAGTAATTTCGAAAAAAGGTCTTTTTTGGAAAATTTTTATTGTTGAGAGTTTTTTTTTTAGAATAAAAGATGTTAAAAATTATACAAACACTCCAACAATTAAACCTCATTTAACTCGTCAAGCAGAGGAATGGCTAAAAATCCAAGGAATTAATATAAAAACTCATTCCATTGTTTTTATACATTTCCGTCGAGGTGATTATTTACATTGGCCCTCTAAAGAATTTCCAGCTGTTTTAAGCTTAGATTGGTACAAAGAAGCAATGAGTTTAATAAAAGAAAAAATACAAAATCCTATATTTATACTAATAAGTGATGATAAATATTATCTTAAAGATATTTTTAAAGAATCTGAGACATTACATATTTCTGAAAATAATCCTGAGGTAGATTTTTCTATCATGTCTCTTTGTAACTATGGCATACTATCAGCAAGTACTTTTGCATTGTGTGGCGCATATTACGCAAATTTAGGTAAAAAAAATAAAACTTTTTTTATTGCCCCAAAATACTGGGAACATCACAGATCAAAAAAAATTACTAAAAACTATATTACTGATTTTATCCACTATATTTAGAGGTATAAAATTTTTTTATAATTTGAACGGTTGTTGCTTGGATTTTTTATAGTTGAAATAAAACTTACTTATAATTTAAATTGAAAAATCAAAATCATCAAACTTAGAATGATGTTCATCATTCATATCAGGTGTCCAAGCAGGATTTGGCATATTTAAGATAAATGCATCTTCCGTACCTAAATTTTGTAACGCTGCAGCTACGCCAGTAGGCACAATAACAGTTTTATAATTATAACTTTCACCACTATAAATTTCATCATATCCTTCATTAGTTTTTAAAATAAAACGTGCATTACCTTTTATACAAGTAAAACAACCCGTTCGAATATAATGTAAGTGTGGTCCTTTAATTTTACCAGGTGAAATAACTGTCAGATAAACTTGTTCAGGCTCTTTCCCCTTGTCAAAAAAACCATCCTTAATGTTGTAAATAGGAATAAGAAAGCCACTCGTATCTCCCTTTGAATCTTTTGTAATAATTTTTGGATTTTTTTTTATCTTAATTTTCATTGAAATTTATTGTAAGTAATAACACAATTAACCTTACTTATATTGAGTTTTGAAGCAAGATCTTAATTCCTTTTCTTTGATGAAGTCCATTATCACTTATCAGAAATTCTACTATTATTGTCTAAGCTATGACTGAGTTTATAATCTTCATTATCAAAAGATTTCATTATTTATAAAATTCTGAGATGGTATTTACTACTTTTTGTACATCATCATTGCTTAAACGTGGATGGATTGGAATACTCAATGCTTCTTTGTTTAGCTGAACAGAATTTTTTAAATGAACCTCTGTTTGTTTGTATATAGGATTCATATGTAACGGGTGGTATCTTAAAGTTGTGTAAATTTCTTTTTCTAGTAAATAATGGGCAAGGTCATCACGTTGAGGTACACGAATACAATAAGTAAAATAGGAGTGACGATTTTCTTTAGATGAATTTATTGGTGTAATAATATTTGGTATATTTGAAAATTGATTCTGATATATGTCCCAAATTTCTTTTCGACGTGCTTGCAATCTATCTATTCTATCGAGTTGAGCCAAACCTATATTAGCAGCTAAGTTAGTTGGTAACATCTTGATAAAAGGCTCTTGAATGTTGTATTCCCACCAACGTAATTTAGTGTTTGCATTTTTAATTGCCGTGTCAAAGCCTGATTTACCAATACCGCAGTAACGCATAACCTTAGCACGCTCGATTTTAGCTGGGTCTCTTGCTGTTATTCCCCCACCTTCCCCTACCGTAAGATTCTTTACTGCATCAAAGCTAAAAATTCCAACATCACCAATTGTTCCACAAGGCTGTCCATTATAAGTGCTATCTATAGCATGTGCAGCATCCTCAATAACAGGATAGCCTAAATCTAAAATAGGCTTCATATCAACTGCTAAACCTGCATAATGCACAATCATTACTGCAGAAGTTTTATTTGTAATTTTTGATTTTATATCTTTGGCTCTCACATTCATGGTTTTAAGATCAACATCACAGAAAACTGGTTTGCATCCAGCAAGAATTACCGCTTGTGCACAGGACACCCAGGTAAAGCTTGGCAAAATAACCTCTGACTCTGGTGGTAAATCTAATAGTTTCGTGGCCATATAAAGTGCATTAGAGCCACTATCTACCATAGCAAAACTAGGGAGATTATATTTTGCTTGATACTTTTTCTCGAACTCCTCAACCTGTTTACCAAAGCCCATCCATTGACTTTTCATACAAGCAGAAACCTTCTCGATCTCTTCATCACCAACTAAAGAACCAAATACTGAAATCATAATATTTTAAAATTTAATTATATATTAAAAACTTTTAATTCCTATTAGATAATATTTGCTACAGATACTTTAATTTTAATTCCTTGAAATGGAATAAAATTGTTTAAAACCTGTAATCTTATATTTAATTGAAAATTTAATTTTTATTAACTGCTAAATAATGAGTCATAGTAAATACTTCATCTAATTCATTATTTTTTACAAATATTATTAAATAAATTTAATAATAAATAAATTATTTAATGCATTATGTAACATCTAATGATATTTAATTTTCAATGCTTAACAGTGAAACAACAGAAAAAAAATTTAATTTAGATTTACAAAATCTTGCTCCGATTTGTATATCTGTTTACACAAGAATTGAGCATTTTAAAAATTGCATCGAAAGTCTTGTAGCAAATGATCTTGCTGAACATTCAGTTCTTTATATTTTTTCAGATGCCGCAAAGCCTGGTGATGAAGAGGCAGTTTCAAAAGTTAGAGAATATGCAAGTTCTATTAGGAATTTTAAAGATATAAAACTTATTTTTCAAAAAAAAAATAATTTTAAGAAAAATATGCAGGATTTATATCTAATACCATTCGAGGCAAGTAATAAATCTATAATAATGGAAGATGATGTTGTAGTGCAAAAATCTTTTTTAAAATTTATGAATACAGCTTTAAATACTTATGAAAAGTCAGATGATATATTTTGTATTTGTGGACGTTTAGGTCCTGAAAATCATTCAGAAAAAAGTAACGATGCTCAAGCTTTTCAGATTCCAAATATGTCAGGTATAGGTTATTGGAAAAAAGAATATTTTGAATTTTTAAATGATCACAGTTCATGTCATCCGTGGCTACGATTTAAAAAAAATATTTTGTACTCTGTCAAATTTATGCATTTTTTTGGACTTAGTTATATTTTACTATACAAAAAAATGTATGAAAAAAATTTATTTTATGAAGATGTTTTGACAATGGAATATATTTTTCGAAAAAGAAAATTAGCTATAATCCCACCTTTCACACTTTCGCTGAATAAAGGATATGATGGGACTGGAGTTTATTGTGGAATTAACGAAGAGTTTCAAAATGAAAAATTTTTAAGACAATCAGACAATTTTAATTTTCCAATTAATTTTAATCAAAAACTAGCACGTCACAAAACTCAAAAACAATTTAAATCCACAACAGGTCTTAAACCAAATTATGTCAGACAAGTTTATGCTTTTGTTGCCCATTTTTATCAGGTGCCAAAGATGATTGCATATTTTTTTAAAAAAATTGGTTTTTGAAATTAATTTTTTTATGATGTAATTAGAATAAAAAAAATATATAAATATGATATATGAGCAAATGTCGTTGCTGTTCTGAACCTATAACTAATCTATTATTTTCAGCTAAACTTTTAGAAAAGAATATATCATATTTTGATTGTGATAATTGTGGCTATGTTCAAACAGAAGAACCAACATGGTTAGAAGAAGCTTATGCTCATACGATTAATAATAGTGATACAGGTATCATGTCACGTAATTTATCAAATGTATCACTAGTATTAGCCACTTTAACTTTAATGAAAAATAGAAACTCTTTAGTCGTAGACTATGCTGGTGGACATGGTTTTTTAGTACGTTTATTAAGAGACATTGGTGTAAATGCTCTTTGGTCTGACCCGTATAGTGAAAACCTGGTAGCAAGAGGGTTTGAATATTTAAATAAAAAACAAGCTAGCCTTTTAACTGCTTTTGAATCCTTTGAGCATTTTTTGAAGCCTTGTGATGAAATGATTAAATTATTGAATATTGCTCCAAACATACTTTTAACTACAAACATTATTCCTGATCCTGCTCCCAAACCATCTGACTGGTGGTATTATGGACTAGAGCATGGACAGCATATTGGTTTTTACAAACTGCAAACATTACAATACCTGGCTGATAAATTTGGTCTATATTTAATTTCTGATGGTGCTAGTAGACATTTTTTTTCAAAACAAAAATATTCTTATTATGCTTGGCGTATTTTGATTAAAGCAGCTAACAAATTTCCAAAAATATTAAGAATAGGAATGCTATCTAAAACTTGGGAAGATCATTTGCTTATTTCAAGAAATAAAGATAATTTTAATTTATAATAAATTTAAATAAAAGCTAATATAATTTTGATACCATTAAATATTTTAAATGAAAATACTGTACAATCATCAGATATTCCACTTAAAATATGGTGGAATTGCAAGATATCATATTGAGCTTGCAAATAATTTAGCTTTATACAAAAATAAAGAGGTAACCATAAAAATTAATTCACCTTTTTTTAAAACTAATTCCTTAAGCAACATAAATCGAAACATTTTGTTCAGTGGGTTTAAAGTTCCTGACTTTAAAGGGTCAGGAAGATTGTGTTTAATAATGAACTCATTTTTATCTCCAATTTTATCTAAACATTATGACCCAAATATTATTCATAATACTTATTATAATGCAGCAAAATATAATACGAGGCATGCAAAAAAAATTATTACAGTATACGATATGATACATGAACTTTTTCCTGATCAGTTTGCAAAAGAAGACAAAACTACAGAGCTAAAAAAGTTTGCTGTAGCTGACGCAGATCACATAATATGCATTTCAAATAATACACAAAAAGATCTAATTAAATTTTTTAATGTTAATATAAATAAAACCTCAGTTATTCATCTTGGGTTTTCCTTTAGAACAAAGGAAATAAAAAATCCCGAAAAGACTAATAAGCCCTATTTGTTATATGTTGGCAGCCGTACTGGTTATAAGAATTTTATAAGATTCATAGAGGCCTATTCAGCTCCTAAAATTAAAAATTTTTTTGACCTTATAATATTTGGAAGCAATAAATTGAATAATGAAGAAATCTCTTTATTCAATAGATTACAAATACCAAAAGAAAATTTTAAACAAGTTAATGGGGATGATACTGTACTTGCTGGTTATTACAAAAATGCCTCATTGTTTGTTTACCCCTCTCTTTATGAGGGTTTTGGCCTCCCTCCTCTTGAGGCAATGCACCATGGATGTCCAGTTGTTTGTAGTAATGCTGGCAGTATTCCTGAGGTAGTAGGTAATGCTGCACTTTTATTTGATCCATATTCTGTAGAGTCAATTAGAGATACTATTACTTCTGTTGTGTATGATGACAAACTAAGATTATCACTTACACTAAAAGGTTTTAAACAAGTTAAAAAATTTTCATGGGAAAAATGTGCAAGAGAAACATACAAAGTTTATAAAGAAGTATTGCGATGAAGGCACTTATTTTTGGTATTAGTGGGCAAGATGGTACATATCTTTCAAAATTTCTTTTAGGCAAAGGTTATAAAGTATTTGGTACTTCAAGAAATGTGCCGGCAAATAATTTTAATTATTTAAAAAAAATGAATATAAAAAATGATATAGAATTTTCTTCAGTTGACCTCACAGATTTTAAAAGTGTATTAAGACATATTAGTATTATAAAACCTGATGAAATTTATAACTTAGCTGGACAAACATCTGTTGGTTTGTCTTTTGCACAACCAGTTGAAGCATTAGAGAGTATTACCAATGCAACCCTTAATATTTTAGAGGTAATTCGTGTTACTAATCCGAGTATTAGATTTTATAACGCAAGTTCTAGCGAATGTTTCGGTGATACTGGTGAAAAGGCTGCGAATGAGGAAACATCTTTAAATCCATATAGCCCTTATGGGATTGCTAAGACAGCAGCTCACTTACTTGTGAAAAATTATCGTGAGGGATATAAACTTCATGTATGTAACGGTATCCTCTTTAATCATGAGTCGCTAATAAGATCGAAGCAGTTCGTAACTCAAAAAATAGTATATTCTGCAGCCAGAATTAATGCAGGCAATAAAGAAAGGCTTAAAATAGGCAATTTGTCCATATCACGAGACTGGGGTTGGGCGCCAGATTATGTTGATGCAATGTGGCGTATAATTCAACAACCTAATGCAGGTGACTTTGTTATAGCTACTGGTAAAACAATTTCATTAGAGCAATTTGTTGAAAAAGTTTTCACTTTTTTTGAATTAAATTGGAAAGACCATGTGGATATAGATAAGTCGCTTTTAAGGCCAACAGATATTAAGATTAGTAAGGGGGATCCAACTAAAGCAAAAAAAATATTGGGATGGAGAGCAAAAAAAAATGTGGATGATGTAATCAATGAATTATGTTTTTTTGCAAAAAAAAATTTTGAAAAAAGTAACTAAGTGATTTTAAAAAATAAAACACAAGGAGGACTCAGAACTAGAGGTATTTTTAAACATAGTAGCAATATCAAACCTTTAATTAGTGTTATTACCGTTGTTTTAAATGGAGAAAAATATCTTGAAGAAGCAATATCAAGTATAATTAAACAAACCTATGATAATATAGAGTATATTATTATTGATGGTGGATCTACAGATAGAAGCCTTGATATCATTCAGAAATACGAAAATCATATTGATCTTTGGATAACTGAGAAAGACAGTGGTCTATATAATGCCATGAATAAAGGGATTTCGTTAAGCAGTGGTGACTTTGTTGGATTTGTTGGTTCAGATGATTATTTATATCTAAATACTTTAGAAAAGCTTGCAAAAGCGGCAAAAAAGGGAACTATTGATTACACAGTAGGGCCTGTGGATATAATTATAGAAAATGGACAGCTAAAAGAAAAAATTTTAGTTTTACCCAATTTTTTAATGCAAAATCGTTTTATTTTTGACATGGCCACGCATCATTTATCATTTTATGTAAGTAGAAAAATTATAAACAAAATAGGAAATTTTGATGAAAATTTTAATATAAGATCTGATTATGATATGACTATAAGCGTTATATCAAAAAGTAAAAAAAAATTTAATTTCACTAATAGTGTAGGAAGTTTTAGAGAAGGAGGTGTTAGTGGATCATATTCATCTTATTTTGAGAATTTTAATATATTAAGAAAGCATGGCATTTCAGTTTTTAAAAGTATTTTAAATATATTACCTTCGTTAATTAAAGTATTCATAGTTAAGAATTTTCCATCTTCAATTGTAAATTTTTTGAGAAAAAATTTTTCATCAGGAAGATTTATTCGATAATTAAAAAAGCTTAATATCTTTTATTGTATTCTTGCTTTATTTTTTTCAGAGTTTTTAAAAGTGAACTTTTTTAGTAATGGTGCAGCCAACAATATAAACAAAAGAACAATTTTTACTCTGTGCCTTATCCCTGTACCAAAATTCCCAACTCCAAATCCAAATACGAAAGTATAAAATAACAATAATAATAGTAGAATCCTTAAAGCAGGGTCTTTCCAAATAACTTTGATATTGCACAAAATCAAAAAAGATAAATACATATAACAAAGAGCATCAAGCGAGCCGATTAAATGTTTAGTTTTTTTAACATCCCATGGAAATGGTGCAAGAACAAAATATAATGACCTCACAGGAGCTTTATAAATTAGTTCAATTCCAGTTTTAGCTTTTGTCCACTTAGGCCAAGATGCATCACCCCTATAAGCATAGTCTGTTTTTTTTAAAAAAGTTTTTGTGTTAATTTGACTAAAAGTACCTAAATAGTAGATATCAATTTTATTTGTTAAATATAACCCTGAAATAATCAGAAATATAAAAGTTAAAATTAAATTTTTTAAATTAATTTTAAAATTTAATAATAATTTAAAGAAATCTTTTAAATATTTTATGATAATGATTATAGTGAATAATATAGCACCTGCAAACATCGCTCCATGAAATAAAGTTGCTCCTATAAATCCTACAAATGATAATATAATTGATTTTAAACTATTAGTTTTGATCCAAGTAACAACACCATATAAAGCCAATGTAAGAAAAAAACAAATATATACTTCTCGCATAAACAAAACTGAATATAAAATTAAAGAGGGAAACAAAGCCATTGCCCATCCTGCTTTATTTGCAATACGATCATTCCACAGTATGCTTGCAAGCCTCCAACCAAAAAAAATAGTCCCAATTCCAAAAAGTAAACTCATTGACTGTGCCATTAAAACACTCCGACCAAATAAGGAATAAGGAATAGCCTTGATCCAGCTAAAAAAAATAAAGGGACTAAATCCAAATTGACTTGATAAATTGAAAAATCCCGATTCTGCCATCTTCCAAGCTTTAATTTCAAATCCTATTGCATCAGAGGTGCTGTCTGGTAAAGGGGCGATGTAGTGACCAAATAATAAAATAAAAACCCTTATAATTAGAGCCACAATAAGAATATTAAAAATTCCTGGAGAACGTAATGCTACAATGAAAGTAATTAAAGATACAACAGAAATTGCAGCTAAACCAAGTAGATCCTCCATTAGAATTTTTTTTTCATTTAAAAATATATTTGTTCTAATAAATTTTATAACTAATTACGTTTTTAATTTTTTTTCAAAAAATATTTTATTGATCTTAATTTGAGCCTATTTTATTATTATTAATAACTTCATCAAATTTACCTTCACTGATAAGTTGACCTTTATCAAGCTTAAAAATAATATCACAATCTTCGACTGTATTTAAACGATGAGCAATTATAATTATGGTTATATTTTTGTTAAGATTATTTATTGCATCCATTACAACTTTTTCAGTTTGATTATCTAAAGCACTAGTTGCTTCATCTAAAATCAATACTTGTGGATTATTGTATAGAGCTCTAGCAATTCCTATACGTTGTCTTTGTCCACCTGATAGCCTGATTCCATTCTCACCAACGACGGTTTGATACTGATTGGGTAATTCGTTTAAAACAAATTCATGCAAATTTGCAATATTAGAAGCTTTTTCAACCAAATCTTGATTTATATCTTTAGTTTCCATCCCAAAAGCAATGTTAGCTGCAACCGTATCATCTGCTAAATAAATATTTTGTGGTACATAACCAATTGATCGTCGCCAAGATCTTGAATTTAGTTCTGTGATAATTTTTCCATCAACTTCTAAAGTTCCTTTTTGAGCTTCTAGTAAACCCAATATAATATCCACTATTGTTGTTTTACCGCTACCAGTGGAACCTATAAAACCAACTGTTGATTTTGCAGGAATACTTAAATTTATATTTTTTAAGGTTATTAGTGATGAATTGGGATAATTATAGTGAATGTTTTTTAATACAATTTCTTTATTAAGAGGTATTGCTTTTAGATCTTGGTTTTCAATAAAAGGTTTAAGATTTTTAACATCATTATACAGCTTATCAAGTGAAGGCTCTATAAATTTAAGAATAGTTAAAGAAGCATAAATTTGTTGCAGTGCCGGCATCAAGCGATAGCCTGCAAAAACATATAAACTTATGATAGGTAAAGCATTATCAAAACTGCCTGTTTGACCCATGATATAAAGCAGAATTAACAGAATGCCTCCAAAGACTATAGCTTCAAGAAAAAAACGAGGTAATTGTTTTATAACATCTGCAGAAGTTGAAGTCTTAGCATAAATTATAGCAGAATTAGCAAAACGTTTTGTGTAACTTTTCTCTAGCCCACTTACTTTAATCTCTTTTGCGGCATTAAAAGCTTCACTAACAAATTTAAAACGTAATTCATTATGTAACAAACGTTTTTCTCCAATACTTTTAAGGTGGTTGGCCAATAAATAGTAAATGATTCCATAAGCAGAACTAATTGTTACCCCAACTATCAATGCAAGTGTTGGGTCAATAAAAATCAGTAATAATATAAGTGCAATTGCAACTGAGCCTTTAGCTATAACTTCCAGTAATTGTCCTATACCATTCCCTACTATAGTGTTAACTTCTGATAGAATAGTCTTTCCAAGTTCGGAACTGTTTTGGTTTAAAAACCAGCTATAGGGTTGTCGCAAATAACCTTCCACCAAGCGTTTACTGATACTATAGTGGCGCATTTCACTAAATCTCACCTGTGCATAAATTGTAAGTGCCTTGCAACTAAGTGAAATCACTAATAATGATAAAACAACAACACCTAAAAAAAAAAGAAACTCTTGATAATTTTCAACTCCAAACATTTTTGAAGCTTGAAATATATAATTTATGAAAAAGTTTGTTTCTATAAGACTAGGATTTGTTAGGACTGCTATGAAAGGCAATACAGATGCCACACCAATCATATCTAGCAATGCCATTAACAAGATCATCATTAATAGTAAGCTTGCACTTTTACGCTCTTTAGGGCTTAGTAAAAAAAATAATTTTCTAAAAATATCCATTAAAGTTTTATATAATTTTGATAGGTTTTAATAAGACCTTCTTTTAAACTTGTCTCTGGTTTAAAACCAATGTTTTTTATTTTTTCACTGTCTAGAAACTTTCTAAGGTTACCATCAGGTTTGCTTGAATCAAACTGAATTTCTCCTTTAAAGGCTACAACTTCTTTTATAATTTCAGCAAGTTCTTTTATGGTAAGATCTTTACCACTTCCTACATTTATGTGACTACACATAGATGAAGTATGTTTATCATAGGTTTCTTTATCTATATTCATTAAATGAATGGAGGCCCTCGCCATGTCATCGACATATAAAAATTCACGTTTAGGTGTGCCGGTCCCCCAAATAGTAACCTTAGGTAAATTATTAATTTTTGCCTCATGAAAACGGTATAATAGTCCTGGTATCACGTGGCTATTTACTGGGTGATAGTTGTCTCCTGGTCCATATAAATTTGTTGGCATTAAACTTCTATAATCAATACTATGACTTTTGCCAAATTGACGATTATAGCTTTCACAAATTTTAATTCCTGCAATTTTAGCAATAGCATATGGTTCATTAGTTGGCTCTAATTTTCCATTTAATAATTCTTCTTCCTTAATAGGTTGGTTTGCATTTTTTGGATATATGCAACTAGATCCCAAAAATAATAGTTTTTTAACCCCATTTAAAAAAGCACTATGAATAACATTTATTTCGATCATTAAGTTTTCATAAATAAAATCTGCTGGATAAGTATTATTTGCATGAATACCCCCTACTTTTGCCGCTGCCAAATACACTTGGTCAATTTTTTGGCTTTTAAAGAAATTTTGAACATCTTGTTGATTTAACAAATCAAGTTCAGTTTTTTTTTTTGTAATCAATTCAACATTTTGATTTTTTAAAAAACGAACTATGGCAGATCCAACCATACCATTATGCCCTGCTATAAATATTTTTGGATGTTTCATTTTTTTATCTATTTGAGTTTATCTTTAAAATTTAATTATAAAATAAGTATATCATTTTTACTAATTTTAAATCCTAATGAAACATTTTTTTTAAAATTTGAATCGTAAAGATAGTAATTTTTATTACCAATCTTTAATGGGAGTAAATGCAAACTTAATATTTGGCTCAAAATTAACTTCATCACAATAATCTCTATGAATATAGATAACATCATACATTAGATGTTTTACCTGCCTGTAATCATTCCGTTCAAGCAACAAATCAAGCATCTCATTTGGGCGTTCAATAGCCATGCATCTAAACCCTTACTTAGCAAAAGAAAATGACCTCATAGCCATCCACTCTGCCCCTTCTATATCTAGCGAGAGAAAATCAATTAATTTCGGTGCATTTATTTTATCTAGCTCATCTTCAAGGGTTGTTGTGTTAATTTTTATAATTTTAGCTGTTTTGAGCTGATCGCCTCGCACAAGTTCGTTATTATCCGTTTCCTTTGAAACAATGCCCCCAAGCATTCCGTTATCTATTCTGAAACTAACCTTGTCTCCAACTCGATCACTCACACAATCAGTTATAAGCTTAGCTTTTCTGAATTTTTGTATATTATTTTTATACGCCGGATTTGGTTCAAATAATATCCCATTCCAGCCCAAATATCTTTCCAAAAAATAAGTGTTATTAATAGTTATACCGTCAGCACAACCCAAATCTACAAAGAAGCCACTTTTTGCTAACCCTTTTTTTTCGTAGTCAAATACATTATTAATTAAGAAATCTACCTGGCCTTTTTGATCGCCAAAAGTAGATTTGATATTTTCCAACAATGACATTTTGTTTGTTAGATCAGGCTTTTTAGCTTGTGATCTAAAAACTCTAGCAATCATTTTTAGCATTTTAATAAAATAAACTACAAACTTTTTCATTTATCATTCCAACGCTTAATTAACAAATTAGATAATATATGACGAAAATCCAAATCTTTTTTAAAAACGCTTGGCTTTTTTAATGCATATAAACTTTTATTTTTCATTGATATAAATATTTTTAGTTAAATATTTTTTAATTCATTATATGATTTTGTTATTCTTTTAATTTTTTTGCTAATTTAAAATCTTCATCAGTCATTTCTTTAACTAATTGTTCAAATGATATTTTGGGAGCCCAGTTTAATTTATTTTTTGCTTTACTTGCGTCACCTAATAAAGTTTCAACTTCTGTAGATCTAAAATGTCTTGGATCAACTTTAATAATATCCTCACCATTAAAAGCTCCAACTTCATCTAAACCCTTTCCTCTCCAATTAATTTCCATATCTAAGTTTTTTGATGCTAAATTAATAAAATCTCTAACTGAGTATTGTTTGCCAGTTGCAATAACAAAATCTTCTGGTTTTTCTTGTTGAAGCATTAACCACTGAGCTTCTATAAAGTCTTTGGCATGGCCCCAATCTCTTTTAGCATTTAAATTTCCAAGATATAAGTTTTTTTGCAATCCTAGTTTTATTCGAGCTAGTGCTCTTGTTATTTTTCTTGTGACAAACGTTTCGCCTCGTACTGGACTCTCATGATTAAACAAAATCCCATTACAAGCAAAGATTCCATATGCTTCTCTATAATTAACTGTGATCCAATAAGCATATAATTTAGCAACCCCATAGGGGCTTCGTGGATAAAATGGTGTTTTTTCAGATTGGGGAGTTTCTCTAACTGCTCCATAAAGCTCAGAAGTAGATGCTTGATAATATTTAGTTTTTTTTTCTAGTTTTAAAATTCGGATTGCTTCCAAAATTCTAAGAGCTCCTAAGGCATCTGAATTAGCAGTGTATTCAGGTTCCTCAAAAGATACAGCAACATGACTTTGTGCGGCTAAATTATAAATTTCATCAGGCTGCACTTCTTGAATAATTCTAATTAAAGAAGTTGCATCTGTTAAGTCACCATGATGCAAAACAAATTTTCTATTTTTTTCATGTGGGTCTTGATATAAATGATCAATCCGGCTTGTATTAATTAAAGAAGATCTTCTTTTTATTCCATGTATCTCATAACCTTTATTGAGTAAAAATTCCGCAAGATAGGAGCCATCTTGACCTGTTACACCAGTTATTAAAGCTTTTTTCATTTTATAATAATTATTTTTTTAAAATTAAAATTAGAATTATCTTATAATAAAATTTTTTATTATTATATGGGGAATGGTTTTAAATTAATTTTTGATTTATCTATTTTTTTTGAATATCTATAATCATTTTAAATTGGTAATTTTATTCAAGTTAAAAAATTACTCATATAGAGTTAAAATTTTAAATTAGTACAATTATAATATCTATATATTAGGTCTATAAAAATTTTTTTCAGTGCATAAATCAAGCCAATTGAGCTATTAGTACTGGTCAGCTACACGCATTACTGCGCTTCCACATCCAGCC
>MDTF01010925.1_pt1 | contig 23759 bp, 18 predicted proteins | sample 811191 | NCBI WGS metagenome assembly MDTF01 (sample SAMN05326649, study PRJNA326480) | marine metagenome | isolation source: seawater | place: Southern Ocean | collected 2011
ATATTTGATGAGGGCCGATACGCTGACATTATTATCAATGGCGATAAGGATGCGAAGACTGACGCTCACAGCATGACCGCCAAGCTTGTGGGTATCAGTCGCGATGCAGCAAAGGGCGTAATTTATGCCCTGATATATGGTTGTTCCGACAGGAAACTCGCTGAAATGTTGAAGACGGCTGGCAGTCCTATCAAGTCTGGCAAGGTCGCACGGGCTACTCTCAACGAGGGTATCGTTGGCCTCGGTAAGTTGTCTGACATTGTTAAGAAGAAAGCCGAGCGTGGCTTTGTGCTTGGCATTGACAAACGGCGCATACCGATCCGCTCACCACACTCCGCACTTAACTTTTTACTACAAAGCTGCGGTGCCATCCTTATGAAAAAATCTATGCAAATCTTTCACTTCGAACTCGCAGCTAATGCTGGTCTTGTGGTGGACGAAAGAACTGTGGGCTTCCATTACTGTGCAAACGTACATGATGAAGTCCAGTTCAGTTGCCGCCCCGATCTAGCAGATCAGGTTGGCTCACTCTTCGCAAAATCTATCACGCTTGCAGGGGAACGTCTCGGACTGAGGTGTGCATCCAGCGGCTCATATGATGTCGGCACTTCTTGGCTCGACACGCACTAAAGGAAATCAACATGACAACTGCATTGGTGGACGCCGATATCGTAGCTTTCAAAGCTGCGGCTAAAACTATGGACAGATTTGATGGTGAACTGATTGGTGATCCAAAGACTGCAATTCGGGAAGCAGAGCTAATCCTCGAAAGCTGGCTTCGTCCAGTAAAGGCCAACACGGTTGTGCTGTGTTGGTCCTGTCCAACCCGCAAGTATTTCCGCCACGATATTTACGAACAGTACAAGGGTAATCGTGGTGGGGAGAAACCCCCTGCCCTTGGTGCAGTCATTGCGCACCTTAAAGATAAATACAAATCAGTTTGGTATGCGGGGTTAGAGGCTGATGATGTGTTGGGCATTCTATCAGGTAAGCCTGACATCCAAGACCCAGTGGTTATCAGCATTGACAAAGATATGCTGACCCTGCCCACCAAGTTTTTTAACCCCGACAAATACACCAGACCCATCCGTAACAATGTGGGCATGGCTGATCGCTTGATGTTCAAGCAAGCATTGATGGGTGATTCAACTGATTTTTATAAGGGGGCGCCCGGATGTGGCAACGTAAAATCCGATAAAATATTAGATAGCGCACGGCCAAGCAACATGTGGCCCACCGTTCTGCAAACATTCCTAGATGCAAACCTCACTGAATCATATGCGCTGACGATGGTTCGTCTCGCAAGAATTCTACGCTTTGAAGATTACAATTTTGAAACAGGAGAAGTCCGCTTATGGCATCCTACTCAGCCAACGATGATGAGGCCGTCAGCCCTCGACACTACCAACACGGCGAAATCGAAACCATTGATTACATTCTCGCAGTCTGCAGAAGTCTTGACGGAGACGAAGCCGCTCTTGTCACCAACATCCTCAAGTATGTCAGCAGATATCGCGGCAAAGGAACTCCCAAAAGAGACCTCGCAAAAGCCGCATGGTATCTCCAACGCCTCCAAAAAGAAGTCTGTAAAAAGCAAGGGGAAGAAGAATGCTAATACAACGTGAAGTTCTGTATAAGGAATTCGCTATTGCAGCGGGTCACCCACTCGACGTTGAGCTTGACCCTGAAGAAATGTTTAGACGCTTCAGGTTCCTTAACGAGGAAATGACAGAGGTCTATGATGCAATATCAGATATAGCTAAAGTACGCATTGAAACACCAGAACTGGTGGCACATCTGCTGAAAGAATTAGCGGATGTGCAGTACACCCTATCAGGATTTGCCGCCACATTTGGCCTCAATTTAGATGAGGCTTATGTCCGTGTGCATGAATCCAACATGTCTAAATTTCAACCTGATGGTCCTGCCTATTCCGAAGACGGAAAGGTTTTAAAAGGCCCAAACTATATAGCCCCAAATTTGAGAGACTTAGTATGAATATAAACGACACCACCTCCAACATTTTCCGTTCACCCATCGCGGAGCAAATGTGGGACATGAAGTACCGCTTAAAGAAGTACGATGGCACACCGATTGATCTCACAGTACATGACACTTGGTCTCGCATAGCTAACGCTCTTGCATCGAAGGAAGCTGACCCTAAATATTGGAAGCAGATTTTTGAGGACACACTTGAGTCCTTTAAATTTCTACCGGCTGGACGCATCAATGCCGGTGCTGGCACTGGAGATCGCAACGTCACTCTGTTCAATTGCTTCGTGATGGGGACAGTAGAAGACAGTCTTGGCGGCATCTTTGATGGACTTAAAGAGGCTGTTCTGACTATGCAGCAAGGTGGAGGTATCGGCTACGACTTCTCAACCTTACGTCCGCAAGGCGCAGAGGTTAAGGGCGTTGCCTCAGATAGCTCTGGCCCCCTGAGTTTCATGGACGTATGGGATGCAAGCTGTCGTACTATCATGTCAGCAGGTACACGGCGTGGAGCCATGATGGCAACCATGCGCTGTGACCATCCAGACGTAGAGAAGTTCATCGAAGCCAAAAGAGACCCACTACGTCTTCGCATGTTTAACATGTCTGTTCTGGTGACAGACGACTTCATGGCAGCGGTAAAAGCTAACAAAGATTTTGACCTAAAGTTTGATGGCAAGGTCTACAAGACTATCAGTGCGCGTACTTTGTGGGACCGCATAATGTCTTCTACATACCAGTACGCTGAACCTGGCGTGATTTTCATTGATCGTATTAACGCAATGAATAACCTTAACTACATTGAGACTATCGCATGTACTAATCCATGTGGTGAACAACCTTTGCCACCGTATGGCGCATGTCTCTTAGGTTCTATCAATCTGGTAGCACTCTTAAACCTCGACTTCACACTCAATGAACAACTACTCAAAGAGACTGTCGCTGTGGCCGTCCGTATGATGGACAACGTAGTAGATGTATCAAAGTTCCCGCTACCTGCACAGCAACTGGAAGCTGAAAACAAACGGCGCATTGGCCTTGGTGTCACAGCTTTAGCAGATGCGATGGCTTTGGCCGGCATAGTGTACGGGTCTGATGAGGGAGTTGCTTGGACTGACCATGTAATGAAGACAATCTCAGTGGCTGCATATCAAGCTTCAATTGATCTGGCTAAAGAGAAGGGATCATTCCCTCTTCTTGATGTTGAGAAATTCTTAGCGTCAGGCAACATGATGCAGATGCCAGATCACATTCGTGAACAAGTTCGTGAGCATGGTATTCGTAATGCATTGCTGACCAGCATCGCGCCAACCGGCACGATCTCTTTGTATGCTGGTAACGTATCCTCTGGCATTGAGCCTATCTTTGCTCTTGGCTATGAGCGCAAGGTTATGCAGAAAGATGGGTCTAAGATCACAGAAGTTGTTGAAGACTATGGCGTAACGAAGTGGAAGACAGACCGTCCAAACCAAGCTTTGCCTGATAGTTTTGTAACTGCTCAGACACTAAGCCCCAACGCTCACATTCGTATGCAAGCCGCTGCCCAGCGATGGGTGGACAGTAGTATATCTAAGACTGTGAACGTCCCAGAAGACATTAACTTTGATGACTTCAAACAAGTCTACATTGATGCGTGGGACACTGGCTGTAAGGGCTGCACGACATACCGCCCTAACGATGTAACTGGATCAGTTCTTACAGCTACTGAGGAAGGCCAAGTCGAAGAAGGCGGAGCCTGTGAGATCAAGGTCGATGAAACCACAGGACAACTATTACGCTCATGTGAATAGGAAAAACTATGACACCTGAAACCTTCGGTATGTGGGCTTTAGCGTCATTGGCATGGGTGGTCACAGCAGGAATTGCTGTGGCCGCTGTGTCTCTGGTCCGCAACCTTATGAACAACCACTGGATGGATCAACAGATGCACCTTCGGGTGCTTGAAAAAATAGATAATGGGGAAATCAAAATTGAAAATCTTGACTAACTTTTGCGAGACCATTCGCCGTCACCGCAACACGCAAGAAACTATCAAAGAGCTAAACAAATTAACTAACGCAGAACTGAAAGACATTGGCATATCACGCGGCGAAATTCAGCACATTGCTCGAAACCTTATTGAATTCCATAGAGCCGTAAGGGATCAAAATGAAGATAGAAGCTAAGTTACTGGACCATCTCGGCCACGATATGCGAGTTGCCGACGCGGCACGGGTGTCATTTGCTAAAAAAGCTGAGGGCTTCACGGATGAACAGAACCATAAGCTCATTAGATACTTATCTAAAGAAGGCCACATCGCACCCTTCGGTCATAATTATTTACTTTTTCACATCAAAGCTCCAATATTTGTTTCGAACCAACTCGTAAAACATAAATTTATGAGGATGTCTCAAATCAGTAGGCGCTATATTTCTACTGACCCAGAGTTCTATGTGCCTGACGAATGGAGAGCCAGCGCCGATAGTGTCAAGCAGGGTTCAGGGGGCAAGGCTCAGTCTCAATACTTCCCAACTCAGTATCTTCTTCAGACTAACGAAGAGGCAACACAGCGTTACCGTAAGTTGCTTTCTCAGGGCATCTGTGCAGAGCAAGCCCGTATGCATCTCCCACTCAATACCTTTACGGAGTGGTGGTGGTCTGGCAGTCTAGACGCCTTCAGCGACATGGCTAACTTGAGACTTAAATCTGACACCCAGTATGAAACCCGCCTTGTTGCACAGCAGATCAGTGAGCAAATTCGACCTCTCTTCCCCGTGGCGTGGGACGCATTGCTTAACCCTGACCAAATGGCTGCTCTCAGAAAAGGAGTGTAATATGCCTAAGAACCTTAAAGAACGGGCTTCTGCCCATGAGACTCATTTCCCTCTTGATACTATTTCATTTATTAAAGTTCTCGACGAACAATACCCGCACAAGTGCCTCACAGCAAATGCCGATATTACTATAGCCCATCGATATGGTGCTGTCCGTGAGTTCATCGACGAACTAGTTTCAATCAGTTATGAGTATACCAACGGTGATCTAGATGATTAGAATGCTTGAGGAGCATGACATTCCCACGGTCCTTCTGAAAGGAAGGGCCATGCATGAAGAGTCCCCCGTTTTCAATCCATCTAAATATGATGACAAGAAAGTTGAAGACCTTCTTAACCAATCGCTGACTGATCACTATAACATCTGTGTTCTGTTGGCAGAGGAAAAAGGTCAGATTGTAGGAGGTATCATCGCAATGGCGTATGGTGAATTCTATGGTCCTGAACGAACTGCCTCTGATCTAGTTCTATTTATAGACAAGGATAAACGAGGCGGCTTAACGGCTGCGCGACTAATCAAAGCATATGAGTCTTGGGCAAAGCTTGTTGACGTAAGCGTGGTCACACTTGGTGTGTCTACTGGAATTAATCCAGAGCGGACGTCTTCTTTATATAAAAAACTAGGGTACGGAGACGTGTCCTACTCATATCGCAAAAGGATATAATATGTGCGGACCAAGACCAAGACCGGCTCCAGTAGCCCCGCCACCGCCACCACCCCCGCCGACCCCCTCGGCTGCTACTCCCTCGGCAACAGGATTACCTGACGCAGGGGCCTATCAACAGGCCGTAATGGGTCAGAAGAAGGGTAAATCAATCCGCAGTCAATTGCGTATTCAATTAGGATCAGGCGGCACAACTAGTGTTGGCACTGGTGTAAATTCCAACAACTCATAAGGGTCTAAAATGGCAGAGACAGCAAAAGCCCGATATGAACTAATGAAGCGGAAGCGTGACCCGTACCTCCGCCGTGCGAGGGATTGCGCTGCTCTGACCATTCCCGCACTTATGCCACCAGAGGGACACAATAGTTTCGATCTGATGCCTGAGCCTTATCAAGGTCTGGGCGCACGGGCCGTGGTCAGTTTGGCCTCACGCCTGATGATCGCGATGTACCCTCCCGGCAAACCTTCGTTCAAGTTAGATATACCCCCAGAGGTCCGTATGAAATCGGGAGAGATGGCGGTAAGTTCTGACGTGACGCAGGGATTAGTTCTATCGGAACACTTAATTCAATCTGAGATTGAGCGTAAGCAGTGGCGTCGAGCTACTAACCAAGCCATCCAATATCTATTGGTAACGGGCAACTCTCTCGAACTAATGCAACCAGACAACACGATCCGTGTATTTCGCTTAGATCAATACTGTGTGTCACGCGATATGCAGGGCGTGGTCAAAGAGATTATCACAGAAGAATACCTGTCACCTGAAGCATTACCAGAAGCCGCACAGGCGTTGGTATCAGCAGACGACTTTAGCCAGAACAATGTGCCTCTCTATACGCACGTTAAGATTGCTAAGGATGGCGTCAGCTATGATGTCTATCAAGAGATCAATGGAGCTAAGGTGACGGACAGTCAGGGTAACTATAAGGTTCTGCCTTATAATGCTCTGCGTTACTCCACAGTTATCTCTGAGGATTATGGGCGTGGTAAGGTGGAAGAACATCTCCCAGACATTCGTACAATCGATGCGCTTTCAAAAGCTATGATCGATGGTGCGGCAATGGCTTCACGGAACGTCACAATGATCCGACCTAATGCGGCTGGTGGTCTTAACCTACGCCGTCGATTTGCTAAAGCAGATAATGGCGATATCATTGTTGGTAATCCAGAAGACGTTGTGATGCTTCAGTATCAAAACAACAGCGGTATGCAGTTAGCCGCCCAAGAGTTGGACCGTCAGACAAGAGAAGTATCTCAAGCATTCCTGATGGGTGCTGCTACAGTCCGTGACTCTGAGCGCACAACGGCTTTCGAAGTTCGACGGATGACTGAAGAACTTGAGGGGACATTGGGTGGTGTATACAGCCAGCTAAATGCTGACATGCAACAATCACGCCTGACCCGTTTAGTTCTTCAAATGAAGCGCAGCGGTCAGTTGCCTGATTGGCCTGATGATATGATTGAGCCTGTTATCTTGACAGGTCTTGAGGCTCTAGGTCGTGAGCAAGATATTACTCGCGTTCAAACAGCACTACAGTTTCTACAAGGGATGCCACCAGAAACCCTCACCTACGTTAAATTCAGTGAGCTACTTGGTAAGGCATTCTATGGTCTTAATCTTCCAGACGCTGTGCGTTCTGAAGAAGAAGTCCAGAAGATTAAACAGCAAGAGCAGCAACAGGCAGCAATGGCTCAGGGCGCACAGGCTATGGCTGGTGCGGCTGGTCAAGGTGTCGGTCAACAAGCCGCCGCTGCTATGGCACAACAACAACAGCAATAAAGGATAGACATGTCTATTGAAGCACCACAAATCGGATCAGAAGATTATAACGCGCAGATGGCCGATAAGTTTCGGAACCAGCCCACACCAACGGATGATAAACCTGAAGCACCCCCTGCTAATGCTATGCCAGAGGGTGGTGTGGAAAAGTTCTACAACGCTGAAACTGGAGCGTATGATTGGCAAAACCACGCAAAAGAACTTGACTACAGGTTAAACGGCAAGCCCCCCGAAAAGGATGTTTTATCTGAACCAGAAGTTGTTGAAGAGCAAGCAGAGGTTAGTGATATTGTAACAAGTGCGGGTCTTGATCCACTTGAGCTACAGAACCAGTTGCAAACTAATGGCACACTAAGTGAGGAAGCCTTCGCGGCTCTAGCTAAAGTGGGGCTTAGTAAGGATTTGGTTGACACCTATGTTCAAAACTTTGTGTTCCGTCAGGAAGCTCAGATAAACGAAGCGACCAACTATGCGGGTGGTCCTGAAGGTTGGGAGCAACTCGCCAACTGGGCAAGCAACAATATGCCAGAGCAAGAGGTCGTGCGCTATAACGAGCTACTAGGAACTAGTGAGTGGAAGGTCGCAATCGACGCGCTACGCGCACGTCAGACGGCTGCTACAGGTGAGCCGCAATTGCTCAACGGTGCTGGTATAGCTGGTACAGGGACTTCAGGCTATCGCTCAAAAGCTGAAATGAAAGTGGACATGTCTAATCCAAAATACGCTGCTGACCCCGCGTTCCGACAGGACGTTATGCGGAAGATGCAGCAAGCAACTTGGGATTTGGAGTAAATCATGCCTAAAAAAGGTCTCTACGCTAACATGAACGCACGGAAAAAGGCGGGAACTTCTCGACCAAAGAAGTCGTCAACCGTCACACCCAAAGCCTATAAATCTATGAAGGCTGGGTTTCCAAAAAAGAAATAGAATTTAGGGGGCTTTATGCCCTCTATTTTTTTGCACTTACAGGCTGTTCCTGCCAAGAGTAATTCGATATGCCCTCGTATTGCTCTGCAAGGTGAGGCTTAAAGAGGACGGCAATCCTCTAAAGTTTCACGCCATAAAACTGATTATAAATTAGACCCGCCACGGTGGACAATCATATTTAGAAAAGACCTTTAAGGCACCCAAACCTTTAATCTTATTCCTTATATTGGAGACTGAAATGGCCTTTGGCGATTTATCAAGTCCCGTCCGCTTTGGTAAAGGTCAATCTGATCCCGTAGACAATCGCGCCTTAATGCTCGACGTTTTCGGTGGTGAAGTTTTGACTGCTTTTGACAGCGCAACGGTGACTCTCGACAAACATACTATTAAATCACTTTCTGGTGGAGCTAAAAGCTATCGCTTCCCGAAAACTTTCCTTGCAAGTGCAGAATTTCATACTCCGGGGCAAGAGCTTCTGGGTAATGATTTCACCACTGGTGAGACATCAATCAACGTAGATGACATCCTTGTGTCGCACTATGCTATTGCTGATCTGGATCGTATCCTGACACATTTCGACATGCGTTCAATCATCTCAAAAGAGATGGGCCGTGCGCTTGCAAAAGTGTTTGACCAAAACGTGTTCCGCCAGCTTTTGCTTGCGTCTCGTACAGCGGCTTCAGCGCCGTTTCCTGGTGGTACTTCCATAGCCGACTCTGCACTCGCAGCTAATGGCTCTGGCGTGTACAGCGGTATCGATTGGATCGACGCCATCCGTGAGAACAACATCAAACTTTTCAACAAAGACGTTCCAGAAGATATGCAGCGTTACTTGGCTGTTAAGACAGAAGTCTTTGATGCGATTAAATATGCGAAAGACTCGAATGGTCAGTACCTGATCTTAAATCGTGACTTTGGTGCAGATTCTGCTGGCGGCATTCAAGGCCGTGCAGAGAAGATCGTTATCGATGGTGTTACAATTTGTAAGTCTCGCAACATACCATCTACTGATGAAACATCGACGGCTAGTGTGTACAGTAAGTACCGTGCTAACTACTCAACCACCGAAGGTGTTATGTGGTGTCCACAGGCTGTAGCCACAGTTAAATTGCTGGATATCAGCATGGAAACTGAGCGCGATGTTCGTCGTTTGGAAGACTTCATGGTCTCCAAAATGTTTGTTGGTCATGGCACAATGCGTCCAGAAATGGCGATTGAATTTAAGACTGCATAAGTCTTTTTAAAATAAAACGTAGGGGCATCTACTGAGCAACGCGCTCAGTGGGTGTCCCTTTTTTTTAGGAGTTACGAGCTATGCTCACCAAACTAGACGCAGTTAACATCATCCTAAACGTGATCGGTGAGACGCCCGTATCTTCTTTGACTTCGGGGCTACCTGACGCGGAAGCGGCTGAAACAAAACTTAATTCAACGGTCATGGAAGTGCTGGCTAAAGGCTGGCAACAGAATACTGAAACTTCCATATATATGTTCCGTGATTCAAACAATGAGATCATCGTACCAAGTCAGTATCTTCGCGTTGATACAACACTACAAGACAAAGACATAAACATCACCGTCAGAAAACAGAACGGAAAGCGTAAACTATTTGATCTACGCAAATACACTTTCGTTTTCACCAAAGACCTATTGGTTGATGTTCTAATCGAAATTGAATTCGAAGCTCTTAACTTTGAGCTACAAAATTACATTGCCTTCCGTGCCGCCCGTAAGTTCCAAGAGTCCGCTATGGGTTCTGCAACACTGGACTCATTTGCAGGCCGTCAAGAGCAAGAAGCATATGCGGCATTGCTAGATGCAGAGGCTGAGAATGAGGACACAAACATCCTCCGATCTTCCGCCCACGTCTATTACGCAACGCATCGCAATTCACCAATGTCTGGGAGATAAGTTATGGGTAAGCTGGTTGAGCAATCTATAAAAACTTTATACCAAGGTGTTTCGCGCCAGCCTGATCCAGTACGTCTACCGGGACAGGTGGAGGAGGCAGATAATGTACTCGTATCCGTTGTAACTGGCGGCTTTGAGTCTCGGCCTTCAAGCCGTCACATCGTTAATTTACCTGCAATGTCTTCAGCAGATGATCCCGCTGTATATGCCTACAGTCGTGATAACGTAGAACAATATGTCATTATCATTAATAATGGTACGCTGGATGTTCGTGATTTAGATGGTGTATCCCGTACAGTTAATGCCCCTAACGGACTTGGATACCTTGCTGGACTAAAGTCACAGGACGTATCATTTGTAACGGTGGCAGATTTCACAATTATAGCGAACAGAACTAAAACCGTAACGATGACGCCATCAACTTACGTCAATCCAAATAAGGCTTTAATTAACTGTCGTACCACCAACAACAATACGGCATATACGATCTCAATTAACGGAAGCGTTGCATGGTCTTTAAGTGTCACAAACGCTTTAAGCTCCACGCAAGTCCAAGATGACATCTACAACAACATCTCTCTACCAGCGGGTTTTACTAAAACAAAACTTGATCAGACAGTTCTTATTGAGGGCAACGCTGCGTTTACAATCTCCCACACAGGCTCTGGTCCTAACTTCGGACCTTGGTCTATGGCAGAAGTGGTTGGTCAGCGTGAGTACCTCCCGTTAGCTGCTCCAGAGGGTTATCATATTCGTGTTGGTGCTAACGTAGATGGGGAAGATTTTGGCTATTGGGCTGATTTTAGTTCAGCAGAAGGTGGATGGACTGAAAGTTCTGATCCCTATGAGGCTAATGCATTCGCCCCAGACACTATGCCCCACTGGTTGATCCGTGAGGCTGATGGTACTTTCACGTTTAAGCAGGGTGAATACATTTCCCGCCTTGCTGGTGATATACAAACTGTCGCAAATCCAGACTTTGTAAATAACAAGATTACAGCACTGGTATATCACAGGAACCGTCTAGGCTTTGTATCTGGTGAAACAGTTTTCTTTTCTCAGTCTGGAAAATACTTCACGTTCTGGCCTGATTTCGCTACACAAGCTTTGGACTCTGATGGCTTTGGTTTAACAGTGTCATCAGACACAGTGAATAATCTCCAACATGCTATCGGTTTCCGTAAGTCTCTCTTTCTGACATCAGATAAAGCACAGTTTGAAGTCTCTGGATCGCAATTGCTGACACCAAGTACAGCTTCGGTCGATCTATCAACGACATACCTAACTGAACGTAAATGCGCCCCTATTACACTAGGGAACACTTTGTACTTTGCCGCTCAATCTGGACGGGATGCGCTCGTATTTGAATATCAATATGATGATACATCTGTGTCAAACACAGCGTCAGACATCACGCTTCACGCTCTTGGTTATGTTCCTGCGCCAATCCTGCGTATGACGGGTGACCCAACAAACGCTATTATTATGAGCTTGTGTGAGAACGAACCCTCATCACTCTATGTCTACAAGACCTATGTTGATGGGGAGACTAAAGCTCAATCAGCTTGGGTGCGATGGACTTATGGCTCGACCTCAAAAATCAAATGGATGCAGGTGATCGACGGTGAGTTATATCTGATCATAGACCGTAATGGGACTACATGTTTTGAAAAGACATTCTTGCGTTATGAATTGTCTTTGGAAAAGCATCCCTATCAAATCTCAATGGATCGTCAGGTTACCCTTACAGGAACTTATGATGCTGTGACAAACTTGACTACATTCGTCACTCCATATCCACACCTGAATGAAACCCGCATTGTTCTATCAACCGACTTTGCAACAGGTCTAGTTGGTGAGGTATTAAATGTATCCTACCCCACTGGCACTACGATCACGGCCTATGGAAACTTTAGTGCTGGATCAGTCATCGCCGGTGCTACGTTTACAAGCAGTGTTAAGATGTCTCGGCTATTTCCTAGAGACCCACAGAACCAAAGAGCTACTATAACATCTGGACGTTTTCAGCTTCGAAACATGTCATTTAACTTTAAGGAAACTGGATACTTCCAAGTGGAAGTCTCTCCAGACTTTAGAGACGCAAAGACATTTACATTTACAGGCCGCATTATTGGTTCTGGCAACAACAAGGTTGGTGTTCCAGCAATTGAGGCTCTTGGTAGATTTCGTGTTCCTGTGATGGCTAAATCTGATGGGGTAAGCATTAGAATTACAAATAGTTCTGAGAAACCCTTCAACATTACATCGATAGATTACACTGGGTTCTTCAACGAAATTACAAGGCAGGGATAGATATGTGTGATCCAATTACACTCACAATTATGAAAATTGCCGTAGCTGCTACATCTGCAGCGGCTACGATCAGCCAAGCAAATATGGCCGAAGACAGGGCAAATGCTCAGTTGGCAGACGAATTCACAGCAGCTAGTTCGCAACTAGATCGCGAGTATTCTGAAAGCCAACGCAAGATCGCTGAGGCTCAGGATGAAGACTTTGAGGGTAAATCTGATGCTATTCGTGCCGCTAACAAAGCCCTAGGAACTATGAGGGCTACTGAAACTGCACTTACAGACAGCAGCCTTGGAACCCTTATGTTCGAAGAGGCATATGGTAATGCCCTTAATTACTCCCGTTTGGATAAAACAGGTAAGCGTAAAGTCATGGCTCTTGAGTCTGAAAAGTTTGCTGCACAGCAGAGCTACATCAGCCGTACAACACTGGCTTCTAACCAGAACGCCAATCTCGCGGCGGACCTAAGTGCGCGTCGAACAGGTGCAATGCTTGGAGTCGCTAGTTCAGGTCTGAACATCTATGCATCCGCAAAAAATCAGTCCGCTTCTATAGCGGCAATAGAAGGCACAGGTTAATATGGCACGAATGGGACGATCACAGACGGACATCCGAAGCCAGAATGCTGGCCTAGCTAAAGTTCGTACACAATCCTTTAATAACAACATAGGTATGGAACAGTCAGCGTCAGCGGGTCTTGACCCAATGCGCGGTGACTTGACTAGCGCCTTCAATAACTTCTTTGGCGGCGTTCAGCAGGCCCTAGGAACCATGCAGGAAACTGAGTTTCAGGCAAATAAAGTAAAGGCGACTGAACACGCCAACAACATGAAGATGGCGGCTTCTAATGAGGCTATGGACTACTCAGTCAATAACCCAAAGCAAACTAATGTCAGCACGGCACTTGCGACAGAGAGTCCTGAGAACAACGCCAACAAACACTTTGTTAAACAGTACAAAACCACATTGGGTCAGAACATTGGTAACCGTTTGTATTCTGATTTCATCGCTACTCAAGCTGAAAAGCATCCAAGTACATTTGAAGCAAACTCTAAAGCATTCTGGGAGGAAAACTTTGCTGATGGTACTGGGGATATAGAGACTGATTTTGCGATGACTACCGCCTTCAACCGTAACTATGAGAACAATCGCGTATCGGCTGCTCAAGAGACAGTGCGCCGTACAAAGGCTGCAGGAGCTTTAGAACACAAACGGGCGATCTATAATGGCGTAACGACGATGACAACTGAGGGAGACCTCAACAATCTACTGCACTCAGGTACTCCAATAAACGGAGAGACCCGTGGTCAGCTAGCTTCTAGGAATATTGGAATCCTGATCGAAGCAGCGCAGGGTCAGGACATGTCGAAAAACTCTCTCGAATTAATACAGGGATGGATCGACAAGCAGCCTGTTTCGGCGGACGGCACACTAGGTCAATCACCCGCCACACGTTTCCCAATCATGGCTAATAAGCTAGAGCAGCTACTTCCAGTTATTGCTGCGCGAAACGCTACATTAAAGGGTGAGAAGATTGCTGAAGTAGCGGCTCTTGAATTTACGGCTGGTCTTCTGGCAATCGACGATCAACTCAAAAAGATTGACTTTGTAACATCCAGTGGTCCTGCCATGCTTGAGTTGCTTCAGAATACTCCAGGCGTCTCTGGATCAACGATGTCTGCTTTGAAAACGCAAGTAAGCGATCTGAGAACTGCAGGTACTGTTTATAAGGGTGAGCGAAACAATTGGGCTAACATGGCAGCGGGTCGTCCTCCATCAGCAACTTTTGATGGGGCGGAGGCTCAGGCATCGTTTTATGATGAATTCACTGCATCTAACCCCGTAACTAAAGGTACTCTCCTACGCTCTGCAATAGATAACTACGGGATAGATTTTGTACCAGCACGGGTTAAAACCCAGATGTCAGCCGCCGTCACTCAAGGAAATGATGACGTAGCTGCGTCAGCGGCAATGACCATACGGTCTTTGGTTGGAGAGTTTGGGGATAGCCGTAAATTAGAAAGCGTCCTAGACGAACCATCTTTGGCTATTTGGAGTAGCGCACAGACACTTATCGACAGCGGGACATCAGCAAGCACTGCGATGACTATGGCGCGGGGGCCAGGATATGCAGCCGCTCAAATCATGTTTGATGAGGCTGGTGGTCTTGCTGGCGTGTTCTATGGTGATGAAAAGAAGGCAGATCAGGATGCTGCCATTTCAGGTCTAGCTCAAAGCCAAGAGATGCTTACGGCTTTGGAAACTTACACAGAGGGCGTGGGGGGCTTTATTCGTACCTTCACCTTTCAAGATGGTGTCAATGTATCTGCGCAGTCAGCCCAGCAAATTAATAGATTGGTAAAGACAAATACTATCGCTGCCCTGATGAGGGGCGATGAACCCAATCTAGATGACATTATGAAACAAGTCGCAAAGACTATGGCCGGTAAGATGTATATTGAGGATGGCGCTTGGCAGATGTCGAATGCATCCTTACCAACAAGTAATCCAGATTACGTCAAACTAGGGCCAAGCGTTCTCAATAGAAACACAGGTGAGGCAGAGAATAGCCTCGCCACTTTGGAACTAGATGTCGAGGTTGCAACCGCTGGTCTCTATGAGATCGATCAGGAAATCTTTACTCCTGAAAACCTATACTTTCAGCAAGACCCCGCGTCCGCCAATAATGGCCATCTCATATGGAGCAGAAGCGATAACACGCCTCTTATGCTTGAGATAGGCGCAGACTTAGCCCTAGACCCCGGCTTTAAAGCTGATGGAGAGGTTTGGGGTTTTTGGAACGCTGGCGCATTTAGATCCGAATGGAAGAAAACCGTTCAACTCACAGGTAATGTGGCTGATGATATGGCGTTGATGAAAACCACTTTGGGACCAGGTTTAAGCCTCTCCCCTAACTACGGCCCCGCTGGATTGCAGGGATACAACCTAATCGCAACCCCTCGCCTCACCGGTAAACCAATGTACTCAGATGAGGAACTTGAGATAATGCGCTCCGAAAATCGGTCACCCTTCTTACCAGATGGAACACGTTTCACGCCCGGTTAAATTTAATAGGAAAAAATATGGATACGATTAAAAACTATCTAGCAGAAAACAAAATCGAAACCGGCGCACTAGACGGCATAACAGACCCTATTGAGATCAATCGTAGCCTGAATGAACAGCATCGAAACGTCTACAGGTCGGGGGGCTTTGTGTCCCCCACCGTGGGCGTGACGGTAGCAGATAAAGACGTTGATATGCCACACAATCAGTACATGGAAAACCTGAACAGTGAGGTCTATTCGACAGTTGGTCCTAAAGCATTCGATAACGTCTCAGGCGATTACAGTAAGTCACGTCTTGAATACATTAGCGCACAGACACCTCTAGCTACTACGGTTCGTAGGGACTCATTAAATAGACCGATGATCGGCTATGGATTGAACCTCGACCTAGCTGAAAACTTTGCATTAGCCGCTGGCGTCTTAAATAAGACCCCCGCACAGATGAACGATATCTACACAGGCAAAACAGCAATCACTGGCCCAGAAGGCCGCGCATTGTATGAGGCTCAAGTGGAACAGGCAGATCAACTGATCAGCGAGAGGACAGGCGATGCGCCCCTTCGCGCACAGCAGCGGATCGTTCTGACAGCACTCGCCATTCACAACCCAAAGCTGATTGGCCCCGGACTCATTAAGTCTATCAAAAATGGTAATGTTGAGGGTGCTATTAACGAGATCGAAAACAGAAGCAATGCTGCAGGGAGCCGTGAGTTGCGGATGCGGCGTAAAAGAGATGCTGCTCATTTCGCTAGTTATTCTGAAGTGGGTGACCGTAAGGGTAACGCCTCACTTGCTACGATGATGGGCATGACTAAAAATAAGTATGCTAGCCCTGTCGAAAGTTTACGTCCAGTTAGGCGTCCAACTTTAGAAAGAGGTAACGCTCCGACAATTCGTCCTCGCATACGGCCAACCAGTGTTGAACGTGCGGAGGTTGCGGCGGAGTTAGATGCTGCGTTTGCTGAGAATAATGCTGAAGGTCCGTCGGTTGACACCGCGACACCTATGCAATTCTCAGCGGCGGACCTTTCTGAAAGTCCGTTGGTTGACACCACGTCACCTATGCAATTCTCAGCGGCGGCAAATGTTGATACTTCTAAAGCCCCTGCCCCAACAAACGCTGGAAATAGGTCAGGCGTTGATACTGCCCCCGCTGCTGTTGTTGCCTCTGATCTTGGTAAAGCACCCGTCATAAGTGAAGTACCCGTGCTAAGTGAAGCAGATCAGTACATCCGTGATGGTGGTATGGAAGCTGAACTAGAGGCTTTCTACGATGAAAACATTAATGATCCTGATGTTCTATCCGCAAGAGATAGACCAAAAGGTAGGCCAGCGCCCCGACCAGACGTGAGTTCTACTGCTACTGAATTACCTTTCGCAATGCCAATAACAGACAATGTGGATGCCACGGGTCGTAGCTTAGAACGTGGCGCTTCAGGCGGAATACTTGCTAAGTCTTGGTCTGGATTTACCTCGGCTATCTCTAAATTTATTGGAGAGAGCGGTGGCGATCCAGAGATTACAGTTCAATTTTATGATCTAGAATCCTATGAAGAAGCTAGAACGGCTGGTGACATTGAAGCTGGCGTAGACGTTATGATTGGTGACAGTGAAGAAACAGCGGTGGTCTTCCCGTATCTTTCGGATGAAACGCAAGCTGCAGACGGCGCAGACACGCCAACATTGTTTAGTCAAGCAATGGAACGATCCAGAATTCGGGCAGAAGAAGCTGCAGCCAATCATCCTGTACGTTTGCCCGGCGAGACGCCTCAAGCATACATGTTGAGAACTGGCGCTAGGTTTGGTGCTAATCATGGTGAAGCTGCTGTAACTAAAACTGAGGTCTTAGCTAAGGCTGATGAGATTTTATCCAGTGAGGATACTGGAGGTTTTGTCGAAAGCCTTATGTCTGTGGCTGAAGATGTTTCGTCTTCACTTAGCGGAGCATTTTCTAAGTTTGTTGGTGATACCGTGGACACTTATGAAAAGTATGTCTCGGATGCTGACTTCAGGGAATTCACAACATTTGGTAAGAACTTCATAAAACCCGGTGGAACAATTACTGAGAATGAACTGGGTGAGCCTGAAGTAAATGCAATGCGTGAGTTGGTCACCGCCGCTATGGCTGACGGTAAGACTTTTGTTGATTACGTAGATTTTGGTTCGTCCGAAGCAGAGTCCATCGACTCGCCAGGTGTTCTAGGTGGTATCTATAATCCTACTGTTAGAATTCAGCGTGTAATAGGTGGCTTCAAGTTCTTTAAGAACGATGCTGGAGAAACTATAGTCAACAACACCTATAACTATAATGGCAATCCTCAGAATAACAAAAGCCGTGTCGCTTTCTACAATGCTTATAAAGATGGTGACTTGGAGGGCATGGCCGCTATTGCGTACAAGCTGCGCCTCAAACCCGTCTCGCTGGCTTCCGTTATTGGATACGTCCGTCAGGAAGAACTTAAACTTGCTGGGAAACCTCACGAAACTCAGATGACAATTAATCTGGGCGTCCTTGAGTAATTCAGAAAATCTCTACTTATTAGGAGCCTCAAATGGCAGAAGAAGAAACTCAACCTGCGCCCCCACTAACTTACGCTCAAATCCAAAAGCAGTCATACGAAGGCAGAGCGCAAGCGGTTAAAACAAACTTCACCAGTGATAACCTAAAAAGTCTCGGCTTTGTCTCTTCTGCCTACGAGAGCTATATGCAGAGTACATGGATTGGTCAGGGGCTGCGCTATGGGATAGATCGTGGACGGTTCTATGACCCAGATGAAGCCAACGCTGATCCAGAATTCAACGTCTATGGCCACTATCTAGACAACAAAGACACCCATAGCGACATGGAAGTCTTCGTTAAGAACGGGTATTTTGACACCGTTTATAGTGAGGCTCAATACAATAGGCGGCGTGAAGTTCTTCAAGATCAAGTTAAACAAAAAGAAAGTCTGTCAAACGCTAATACCGTTGGGGTTCTGTTGGGAGGCGTTGCATCTATCGTTGATATCTCTTCGCTTGTGCCGGGATACAACCTGATCAAAAAGGTCAAAGTGGCTGGAAGACTTGGTAGGATAATCACCTCCAAACCTGCACAGTTTGGCGTTATGGGTGCGCAGCAGTCTGTCGTTCAAGAAGTGGGTCTTCACGTTTTGAACGATCTTCAGACAATCGAAGAGTCTGCAATAAATACTATGTTTACAGCAGCACTTGGCGGCGGCATCGGGGTCTTTGTGTCAGCACGAAACCCCGCATCCAAACTAAACCCAAAAAACCCAGAGTTCGTCTTCAATAAAGACAACCGTATTCGGGCTGGGTTTCGCCAGTTCGGAGAGTCAATGTCTGAGTCCTCAGTCTACCAATCCGCAAAGGGCAAAGCGGAAGGGTCTGTAGAAGCTGTGTTAGATACGAGCTACGGTCAGTCCCTAAGTGCGGCTGCTGTAAGTGGGCGTCAAAATGCTTTGGCGATTGCTGGTAAAGTTTCAGGACCAATCCGTAAGGGTGTTAGCGCATTTGGTAAGGGTGGTGTTGCTTTAATAACAAAGACTGTAGGTCAAGCCACTCCAATTATACGTATGGCTAATGCCACATCCGACAAAGTTAAGGGTATCAGTCGTGGCCTCTTTGATCACGGTGGTATTCTTTCCGAAAACAATGCCAAAGGTTTTGCTGACATGTCCGTTGAGTCCTTAGCTAGGATGGTTCAGCAGCGTTACATGATAACCGTTGAGGTTCCTTTGGGTGATGCTTTCAGAGAACTACAACTTGCCGTAGCTGCTTTGACCAACAAAGGTAAAGCTGGCATGGCGGTGGACAAGACTAAACGTGGTCTAGGCGCAGCCGCTGATCTCGCAAAAGACGTGGCGAGAGGTCCAAATGCTTCTGGCCTGAAGGGAACAACACCGACTGAAACTGGCACTCTAACAATGGAGCGGTTCACATATTTAACTGGACGTTTTGCATACGGTGATGTGGATAACGCTTTGCTTAAAGAATACGTTGATCTCTTTGGTCAGGAAGCTACCGACATAATGGTAGCCTCGGCAAAAAAACAAGCTTCAGCATTGATGAAGCATAATGATGAATTTGCTGATGAGCTTATTAAAAAGGGTATGATGTCTCCAGAGGACAAGGTGGACTTCTACGTTGCTCCACAAAAGTGGCTGGGCAAGCAGATTACAGCTAATCGTGCAGAGGCCAAAGACTTCTTCATGCGTCTATTTATGGAAGACCCAGAAGAGCAATTCTTGATAGATGCGTATGGTATTACCAAGGAGCAGTTCGAGGCTCTAGGTAAGGCAGATGTCGTACTAAAGAGAACTAATGCTAAAGGTGAAGAGGTGGTTGAAACCATCACTGCTGATGAAGGCATTGAGTACCGCTTAGAACTTCTTGAGGATTGGTCAGCCGATCTAGGTCTGGACATGGATCGGACGTTATTGCTTGCGTTAGAACATGCTGAGATGGCGGCGGAAGCTTCTCAAAAAGAGGCTGTACGCGCTGCCTCAGAACTTCGATCAAACAATACTCAAGTTAAGAACGCATCTATTAAAGAGGCTGTGACGCTTGTCCGCGCTAGCGTAGCCAAGATTGCAAGGAAGAAGAAACTCCAAAAGGTACTAAAAGATAGAAAGAAACGTGCAGAGGCAGAAATTGCTAAACTCAAAGAAGAACTAAAGTCGCATGACCAAGAGATGAAGAAGGCCATCAAGGGTGGCGATAATCCTACAGTTGTTAAAGCTGAATCAAACGTGGTTGAGGCGGAAGCTATGTTGGACCTCTTTGAAACGGCTGGTTCTAATGCATCTGCAAAGGATGTTGATGCAGCTAGATTAAGCCTGACAGAGGCTGATGCTACTCTGAGGGCTTTAAAGTCAAAATCTACTTCAGATGCTCAAAGGCTCAAGCTGATAAAGCTGATCAAAAAGCCTGTACGAACTAACCGATTTAGCTACCTTGAAGGCAAACTTTCTGAGATTAATAAATCTATAAAAAGGTCTGAACAGGCTATCGCAAAGATGGAAGGTGAGCTTGGTCCTATCTCCACAAAGGTCGAGACTGCTGTAAGAAACAGACAGACGCTTGAGATGACCCGCAAGCTTCGCAATCAAGGCTTGAGGGATGCACAAAAAGGCGCTCGGAAAGCTAAGAGAAACCTCAAGAAAATGAAGCGGCTGGTCAAAAAGAAGGCCAATGAAAAGCCTCTTGATAACTATATTGATGATCTTCTGGATATGTTAGCTAAACGTAATAGTGGCAACACGCCTCTGTCGCGCATGGCTGATGAAGTTGGTGAATCTTCACGTCTTAAAAAGCGTATGATAAATTTAAACAGCGCACAAAGACTAGAGGCTCAGAAATTGGGAATCCTGTCTGATGACATCCTAGGTGACACCCGTCAGGCAATGGCTGACGTAAGTATGCGTATGGCCTTGAGAGATCAGTTTAGTCAGTATGGTAACTCAGTCGATGATATCAAAACGAATATGCTGAGAGATGTCAGTAAGGATTATGAAGGTCTGATCAAACGAGCCGAAAAGGCTGGAGACGATAAGGCTGTAAAGAAGCTGACAAAAGAAAAGAGAAACCGCGAAAAGGATATTGATAAGTCAATCGACAGGCTTATGGGGCGCTTAGATATGCCAAGAGACCCCGAAAGCATGATGGGTTTCTTAGTGTCTAAGGCCCGTGAGTGGAACTATATTCGCTTTGGTTCTGGGTTCTTAATACCCTCTCTTACGGATGTATCAAACACCGCTCTATCGACAGGCTTTGGTACTTTCTCAAGACGCAACTTGGCTCAAGCACATCGAACTATGATGGGCATGGGCAATGATGAAATACGCCGCTTGGTGTATGCTATGGAGTTAATGAACCATAACAATCGATCCATGACGTTTACAGGCTCTGATGATCTACGCCTTCAGTCTGGCGTAGGCGATCTTGGTACTTGGAAGCATTACACCACAAGCACAGCAGATCGTGTAGCGCGTGAATTAGCGGACGCTACAACAATGGCGTCTGGTATGCGGTGGTGGAACAGTCGTTTAAAATTGATGGCGATGGTTGAGCAACAACACAACATTATCAGGATCATCGACAATTACGATGAGCTTCTTCTTGGACTAGAGCGGTCACTTCAGAAGGGTGCTTCTGCCAAAGATTTAGAAGCGGCTAGGGATATTTCAAACCTCGCCTCAACTGGAATTGGACAGGATCAAATAAGACGTATGAAAAAACTTATGGGCAACAATAAGCCCAAATTTAATCAGTATGGCGTCTTGGAGTTAGACTTTGGAAAATGGAAAGACATGGGCGCAGAGGGTCAATTGGCCCACAACGATGTTCTCATGGCTTTAGAGATGTCAGCTAACCGGGCTGTTATGACTCCTACTAAGGGTGACACTCCATTCTTTATGTCTAATGAGTATGCGAAAACCTTCATGCAGTTTCAGACGTATGGCTTCGTTATTATGACAAAGTACATGGTTCCCGCTTTTCAACGCATGGCAAACTATGGAGACCTCCAAGCATTCGGTACGTTTGGCTTGGCGTTGGCAACAGGAAGCACAGTAGTTGCTGCGAAAGACCTTATCAGAGGTGGTGAGCTACAGGAAAGAACGATGGCAGAATGGTCTTACGAAACTATCGATAGATCAGGCTTTCTCACTTTCCTATCTGCACCCATCGAAGGCACAAAGTTTGCCTTCGGTATGGACGGTGGCTCACGCTATCAAAACGTCAGCGGACGCTTGGGGTTCTTAGGCGGACCTACGGGTGGTCTAGTGAACGACTTACTAGACTTCACGACAGCAGAAGATAACGAAAGGCGTCTTGAAGTTGCAAACAAACTAACACCGTTCAAGATATATCAACAGATATTCGACGTGATTAGAGGCGGTGATGATTAAACAACATGGGGGACTTCGGTCCCCCTTTTATATAGAGGATAAATTATGGCAAATGCACGTAATATCTACAGTATAGATGCGGCAAAGGCTGGACTTAGCGATCCTCAAAACCGTCAGTTTGATGTTGATTTTCCCTACTTACAAAAGACACACATTAAAATCCTAGTTAACGATGTAGCAACTACGGCATTTTCGTTTGTTACAGACGTAAGGATTCAACTAGACGGCGCTCCTATTGCAGGAGATGTGGTTGCTATTAGCCGTGAGACTTCACCAGATACTCGCTTGGTAGATTACCAAGTAGGCTCTGTATTGTCTGAAACAATTTTAGACCTCGATTCGACGCAAGGGTTTTATCTTGCTCAAGAGGCGAACGATATTAAGGAGGTGGTCCTATCTAGGAACGCGTCAAACCGTTATGACGCGCTCTCTTCTCGTATTATTAACGTAGCTGATCCCGTGGCTGCACAGGATGCTGCCACTAAAAACTGGGTCAGTACAACTTTTGCATCTGATATAACAAACGTAGCTACAGTTGCTGGAATAAATGCACAGGTTGTTATTGTATCTGGCATCAGCGCAGACGTAACAACAGTGTCTGGTATAGCTGCTGACATCACTACAGTAACTGGAATTACCGCTAATCTAAGCACAGTCTCTGGTCTATCTTCTGAAGTTACACGACTAGGCACCGCTGACGCTGTGTCTGATATGAATATACTTGCGACTGCTGATATTGTGGCCGACATGAACACGTTAGCAACGGCTGACATTGTGTCTGACATGAACACACTTGCAGGTATTTCAGCTAACGTAACAACTGTAGCTGGTATAAGCGCAGACGCTACGACTGTAGCTGGAATATCTTCTGATGTAACAAGTGTAGCTGGTATCAGTGCAAATGTTACTGCTGTCGCTGGTGATCTGACTAACATCGATAACCTCGCAGCGGCGCTTAATGCAAGTACCACCTTTGTAATTACAATTGCCAACGTAGGTGGTTCAAATTATTTCCATGTAGATGGTACAAGCCATCCAGTTCTAAACCTCTTTCGAGGAAACACTTACACGTTTGATGTGAGCGATAGTACCAATACAGGGCATCCTTTACGATTTAAGAATGCTGACGATAGTAGTTATTCTACTGGCGTTGTAGTCGTTGGAACTCAGGGCCAAGCTGGTGCAACTGTAACACTTACTTTGGCAGCTAACGCACCAAGCGACTTAAAATATTACTGTACGGTCCACGGAAACGGAATGGGCAACAGTATTTCGGTAGCGTCTAGTAGCTTATCAACAGTTTCGGCTTCGATTGGCAACGTGAATATTAACGCCGCGAATATTGCTTCTATTAATACGGTTGCTGGAATTTCAAGCTCAATCG
>MDTF01000939.1_pt1 | contig 23711 bp, 21 predicted proteins | sample 811191 | NCBI WGS metagenome assembly MDTF01 (sample SAMN05326649, study PRJNA326480) | marine metagenome | isolation source: seawater | place: Southern Ocean | collected 2011
TTAAAAATTCATCTTGGGCATATGCACAGGCACCTTTAAAAGTATTGCTTTCAAACGATCTAAATCCTAACTCAACATACTCCACGCCACATGATGACATTGAATTCAAATATTTTGATATTAATTTGTTAGAAAAATCCCAATTGTTGTAATAACCACCATCTCTTAAGGTGCAATCTAATATTTTTATTTTACTCATTTTTTAAATAATCTTTAATAAATCTTTATAAAGTGGATCATTTTTAAAACCAATATCTTTTATTGATTTAATAAAACTTTTAGAAAATATTTTTTCTTGGTTATTTCTAAATAAACGCACCCTAGCATTCATAATTTTACTCTCTCTAAGTTCAATTTTTTTGGTATCAAAATAATATAATGTTTTTTTTGCAAGTAAGATTTTGTCTTTCTTAATTTTTTTAATTTCTTTTATCTTTAATATTCTTTTAAAATAACTATTTTTATCATGAAATTCTAATGCCAAACCTAGACCAGAATATGACGCAGCTCCAGCTATTATACAGCTTTTTCCTTTAATAGCTGCCTCTAAACCTATGGTTCCACGTCCAGTTATAACCACATCTATTAAATCTAAAATATTATCAGTATTAATATTATTGGGGCATAACTGTATTAATGGGTTTTTTAACCCATTAACTAATTTCTTGACAATGCCACCTTCTCCATACGCATATATACTCGTAGGGTGTGGTCGCACTATCCACAAAATTTCCCCAGAAAAATTTTGGTTAATAAAATTTAACGTTTCAGTTACCTGCTGATAATAATCTCTAAACGCAAAAATAGTTCCTCTGCAATGTGGTGCATCCGTAAAAGCATGCGGAGCTATCAGAACAATTTTTTTTGGCTCAAAGTTTTTGAGCTTAAAATAATTAAGTAATTTTTTTTTGTTCCATTTCACTTTACTTTTGCTTGAATATTTTAAATCTATCAATCCAGTATAACTAGTATTAATTTTACCTAATTTTCTTTTTTTTAAAAACACATCTATTGTTTTTTCTTTTATCTTTTTATTATTGATCACATTCTTTTTAAAATCTTTATCAAATATATTCTGATAACCATATTCTATTTTTTTTTGGCTATATGTTCTCAATCTATATTCGCGTTCGTGACTTTCAAAATAAGGTTCTAAGACTTTAATATTTTTTTTCACACAAATTTTTAGAGAGATACCATGACTATTTGCGTACGATTGAGTTGCAATAACTACAAGTTTTGGTTTATATTTCTTAAAATAACTAATTAAATTTAAAGTTCTATAAATTGAGGTAAATAAAATATTAATGAATTTTAGATCTACTTTGGGATTAGCAAATCTTTGGCCATATCTTATATAAGAATCATATATTAAATCTCCAATAAAAATATCATTAACATTAAATTTATTTATGAAATAATGAAAAGAAAATTTCTTTATAAAATAGATTCCTTTGAAAGTTAGCAAAACACTATTAAAAAAAATTAATAAATTTAATAAAACATATTTATATCTAAACCCAATTTTAAATAATGAATACCCAAAACTTTTGTATACTTTTAAAAAATTATCATTTGGAAACGAATCTGTTAAAATCACAGGATTAAGTTTAAGTTTTTCATTTATTGCAGAACCTAAAATACACGCATGTATAGCAGCAATAAAATGTCCCTTTCCTCTGTCTACAATTAAAAAATTGTTTTTTTTATTGTAGGCTTGAATTAATGGTTTGTTGATCCTTAAAAATTCTATAAAAAAATTGTTCATTAAAATTATCCTATCTGAAAAAGTTTGCTATTTTTTTAACTATTAAATTTAATTGACTTTTGCTAAGTTTTTGATGAATGGGTATTGATAGTGCTCTACTGTAATAATCTTCACATGCATCAAAAGTCTTTTTTTTGAAACCTATTTTTTGATAGTAAGGATGAAAGTGTATTGGGATATAATGAATATTGGTATTAATTCTATATTTGTCCAGATATTTTATTAAATCATTTCTTTTTTTTTTAGCATTTTTTCCTTTTATTTTTATTACATAAAGATGATTAGACGAAATATTTGAAGTTAATATGTGTGGTAAATCTATTGGTAAGTTTTTTAATTTATTATTATAAAATAGAGATATCTCTTTTCTTTTTAATATAAATTTATTAAGTTTTTTTAATTGACTTATACCTAAGGCAGCTTGAAAATCTGTCATTCTATAATTAAAACCAAGTATTTCTTGTTTATAAAAATGAGGTTTTGAATTAGATTTGCTTCTTTTGATGCCATGAGATCTTAATAAGCATAATTTTTTGAAAAATTCGTTTTTATTTGTTACTGCAATACCACCCTCTCCAGTGGTGATCATCTTTACTGGATGGAAACTAAATACTGATATATCTGCATATTTTCCATTTCCAATTGGTTTGTTTTTGTATTTAGCCCCTAATGAATGTGATGCATCCTCAAGAATTTTAAATTTATAAATCTTACTTAATTTTTTAATTTCTTCCATTTCACACGACTGACCAGCAAAACTGACTGGAATAACAATTTTGGGTAATCTATTTTTTTTTGTTTTTTTTAATTTGTCACCAAGTTTAGTTGCAGATAAATTAAAAGTTTTTGGATCGATATCGACAAAATCAATTTTTGCCCCACAATAAATTGCACTGTTAGAACTAGCTACAAAACTATTTGGAGAAGTCCACACCCAATCATTAGCCTTTAGTCCTAAAGCCAAACATGAAATGTGTAATGCACTTGTCGCTGAATTTGTTGCTACTGCAAATTTTGATTTTACTTTTTTAGAAATTGCTTTTTCAAAAAGTGAAACCGTTGGACCTGTAGTAATAAAATCTGATCTTAAAATCTTCGCAACTTCGTTAATGTCACGATTATCAATTGCTTGCTGACTATAATGAATCATTAAACTTCTTCGAGATTGTATTTTCTAATTTCTTTTATAGATAAAAATTTACTATTAGACCCCGAATTATATTCAAAATCATTTTTAATCTTTGTACCACGCTCTTTAGATTTATTTATTTTGTAAGTACTAAGGGTTTTATAAAAAATAGTATTTGGAGCTATCACATAGTATTTTTTGAATTTTAATACATTTGGTGTATCGTCTTTTGAAAACATTATTTCATGTATTTTTTCACCTGGTCGAATACCAATAATCTTTAACTTTAATTTTGGAGCCATTGCTTTTGCTAAATCAACTATTTTTACTGATGGAATTATAGGAATAAAAATTTCACCTCCATGCATCTCATAAAAAACTTTATTGACAAGATCTACACCTTCTTTAATGGTTATCCAAAATCTAGTCATAGACGGGTGTGTAATTGGAAGAAAACTAGAACCGTTTTCTATCAGTTTTTTAAAAAAGGGTATTACCGACCCTCTAGAACCAACTACATTCCCATATCTAACTACAGAGAACTTCGTAACTCCTCCAGCAAAATTATTTCCTGAAATAAAAAGCTTATCTGATGCTAATTTTGAGGCACCATAAAGATTGATCGGGTTAGAAGCTTTGTCAGTCGATAAGGCAACAACTTTTTTAACTTTATTTTTTAAAGCTGCAAGAATAACGTTCTGTGCTCCATTAATATTGGTTTTGATACATTCAATTGGATTATATTCTGCGGCTGGCACCTGTTTTAATGCAGCAGCATGAATGACGTAATCAACTCCATTAAATGCCATTTCTAATCTTTCTTTATCTCTTACGTCACCAATGAAATATCTTATACATGGAAATTTTTTTATACTAAATTTTTGTGACATTTCGAATTGTTTCATCTCATCTCTTGAAAAGATTATTATTTTTTTTGGCTTATATTTAGAAAGTAAAAGACTAGTAAAATTTTTACCAAATGAACCTGTACCACCAGTAATCAAAATATTTTTATTATTAAACATTTTTTATCCTCTATATCATTTACCAAGAAAATTTAACGAAAATATGACATTTGGATCAAATATGTTTGGTTTTCTTTCAAAAAGAATTAAAGATCCTGCCAATGGCTGATTCCATACATAATTTCTATTTAAAAGACCATAAAATAACTTTTTGTCAAGATGACAATAGAGTTTTGAGTAATTATTTTTTTTTAATTTTTTTTTCTGTAAATAATATTTTTTGATAAATTTCGACTTTTTAATATCTATTTTTTTATCATTATTCAAAATTAAATCTTTGTAAATTAAAAATTCAATATCCCAATTTGTTTTAATTTTGAAATTTTTTAAAATCTTATAATATTTTAATTTTGAAATTTCAAAAATCTTATCTACTTGATCGATTTTAATTTTAGAAAAATTTCTTTCATAAAAATATCTTTTGTTTTGATATAGAGATATTATCTTTTTTGGAGGCTTAATTTTATTATTGACTAACGAAACCCACTCGTTTTTATGTTTTACAAGAGTGCTACCTCCCTCTAAGTTAAATAGTTTAATACTTTTATCTTTAATTTTTTTTGCAATTTCTTTAAATTCTGGCCGAGCAATAAACTTATTTAGGGAACTAAATTTTCCAAAAATATAATAAGACCCACCAGCTGGAAAAAATACCTTAGGGTTTATTGTTTCAAGCTGTTTATTTAAAATTGGAAGGCTATCTTTAATAATTTTATTTTTTTCTTTATTTCTATTAATATTTAAAAAACACTGAGGATACTCACCTGCTGCACCAACCGGTAAACACAAGATGTCAATTTTTTTTTTAAATATATTTTTAGAATAACTATTAATTTTTTTTAGATCTTTAATCGAAAGTGGATTATCTACAGCATTAAAAAAAACTTCTTTTGTGTTGTTAGATTTAATGAGTATGGATGTATCTAAATCATAATTTATTTGTTCAGGAATGTTGCTATTGTTAGATGTGATTTGAGGAATAATTGATATAGTAAAATCTTTATTCAACTTTATCTTGTCCCATTCTTTGAGTTCTAAAATATTTTTATAACCCAAATCTTCAATTTTTGTTTTTAAGCGCTTGTTAACAAAGTTTTTGATAATTATCTTTATATTTTTTTTTTTGAATTTTAATAATAATTTTTTATCAAAGTGGTCACAATGTAAATGGCTTATATAAATATAATTTGGTTTAAGTTTATTTAAAATTTTGACACCATTATTATGTAGTGGATATGATAGCCATGCATTTTGATCCGCTAACCCAACCCAAGGATCACAAGCAATTACTGATTTACCTGATTTTATACTTACAAAGGAGTTGCAATGATGTGTTATTTCCATTTATTTTACCATTTTTATTGCTATATTACTTATAAGACTAAGATTTGACATGCGAAATAATATCACCAAAAAATATCCAAATAAATATATCTTTTTTATTACTTCTAAGTTAAAAATCTTACAAAAAACTATAATAAATAATATTTATTCATTTATAAAATGAGAGATTTCAGTGACTTTTTATCTAATTACCACACGAATGATAATGTAGTTATTTTTGGTGCAGGTACTCTTGGCAAACTAACTTTGATTGCTTTAAATCAAGAGAAAATTAAAGTAAATTTCTTTTGTGATAGCGATATAAGAAAACACAATAAAAATATTCACAATATCAAAATAATTAGCCCTGATGCTCTAGAGTCTTTAGATAAAAATTCAAATATTTTTATTTGTGCTATATATTTTAGCTCTATAGTTCCATTCCTTGAAAAAATGGGCTTTAAGTCTTTATATAAATCTACAGAATTACTAGAACAATTAGATGTCAATGAACATTATAAGGAAGTTGTTGTAGAAGGAAATGGTCACCTGGAACCTTTAAAATTAAAAAGAGATATAGATTTTTATAATGAGATGGGTAGAAAAAATGACTATATTTCTAATGGTAGGTTAAATGTAAAAAGTATTGATGTTCAAATTACAGAAAAATGCTCTTTAAAATGTAAAGATTGTTCTAATTTAATGCAATACTATCAAAAAGCTGAAGATACTGATCAAGAATTATTGTTTAAATCTATTGATAAAATAATGGATAGTGTTGATAGTCTTGATGAATTTAGGGTTCTTGGTGGAGATCCTTTTATGTACAAAAAAATGTATGAGGTAGTAAATAAGCTTGTTACTTATGACCATGTTAAAAAAGTTGTAATTTATACAAATGGGAAAATAGTTCCAAGAGGAGAAAATCTAGAATGTCTAAGGCACAAGAAGGTAATGCTTGATATTACCAATTATGGAGAAAGCTCAACAGCTCATAGTAAGGTGGTTGATTTAGCTAAAAAGGAAAATCTCTCATTTACAACATTTAGGTGCAATACCTGGTCTGATTGTGGAAGAATTATTCCATATTCAAATAAAAGTGAAAAAGATATCAAACACCTATTCAATAATTGCTGTAATAGTGACTTAGTGTCTCTTCTTCATGGAAAACTATATAGATGTCCATTCTCAGCTAATGGAGTAAACTTGAAAGCAATTCCTCAAAATAACAAAGATGAAGTTGATTTAACTGATGATAGTTTAACTAAAGAGGATCTAAGAGAGCAAATTAAAAAGTTATGCTATGAAAAAGAATTTCTAACTGCATGCTACTATTGTAATGGTAGAGATTATTCAACTACAAATATACCAGCTGCTCTACAGACTAAACAACCTTTGGATTATAATTTAATAAAAGATTAAAAAACTTTATATTTTTTTAGGATTTCCATTCCATTCAAATAAGAACTAAATTCAATAATATCATCAGTTTCCATTGAAATTTTAAATGCCTCTTCTAAACCTGACATCAACGTCATATGACCAATTGAGTCCCACTCGGGGACATCGTTATATTTTATTTTATCATCAAATTTATTTTCATCCAATGATAATGATTTAATAAAAATATCTTTATATTTTTCTTTATTGTCCATAATTAATTAATTAATAAAATTAACGATATCATCTACTATCTTTTCAGAGCTAAGTCTATGCTTTTCTAGTAAAAATTTATAATTTCCACCTTTGCTATAAAAATCTTTAACACCTAAAAATAATTGCCTAGGAGTTTTATCTAAAGTTGATTTGTACTCAGAAATAGCACTTCCTAATCCACCTATCACATTGTGTTCCTCTACAGAAACGATCAGCTTAGATTGGCAAGCTTCGTCTACTGCTTTTTTATCAATTGGCTTGATAGTGTGCATATTAACTACTTTAGTTGATATTTTTTTAGTATCTAAAATTTTTGCTGCCTCCAATGATGCTGATACCATTGTGCCGGCACAAAAGATTGTCACATCCTCTCCATCTTTAAGAGTTATAGATTTTCCAATTTCAAAATCGTAATCACTTTTATAAACAATAGGATTATTTGAAGATCCTGTTAATCTTATATAGGTTGGACCTTGAAACTTAACAGCAGCCTCTAAAGCTTTTATTGTTTCAAGTGAATCGGCTGGAGAAATTATTGTTAACCCAGGTATAGATCTAAGGGCACCAATATCTTCAATGCAACAATGTGTATATCCCAATGTTCCCAAAACTAAACCACTAGCAATTCCAACCATGCAGACTTTTTGTTTCATATATCCCAAATTAACTTTTATTTGTTCACAACATCTCATTGTTTGAAATGGAGCAAATGTTGTAGTTATAACATTGAAATTTTCACTGGCTAAACCAGCAGCAACACCAATCATATTTTGCTCTGCTATTCCAATATCTAAATATTTTTCAGGATAAGTTTTTCTAAATCTATCAAGACCAGCAGAGGTGGAAACATCACAAGTCAAAACCATCAAATTATCAATTTTTTTGGCTAACTCTAGGGCTGCCATACCCAATGTTGCTCTTGGACCAATAGTAGACCAAATTTTAATACTTTTTTCATTTATTTCCATAGGTTATTATTTATTAATTTCGTTTAAGGCTTTTTCATAAAGAGACTTAGTTAAAACGGAGTGATGCCAATCATTATTATTTTCTGAAAATGAAAATCCTTTACCTTTAATTGTTTTGGCGATTAAAACTTTTGGTTTTTTAGTTTTTTTACTTTCTTCAAAATAATTAAATAATTCACTTACATTGTGGCCATCTAATTCAGTAGCTTCCCAACCAAAACTTTCCCATTTTTTAATTAATTTTCCTGAATTCATAATTTCTTTATTTGAACCTGTTTGTTGAAAGCCATTGTTATCAACTATTACATGAAGGTTATCTAAATTAAAATTTGGAGCAGCCATAGCAGCTTCCCAAACAGAGCCTTCATTGCACTCACCGTCTCCTAAAACTACAAATACCTTATAATTATTATTTTTTTTTTTTCCTGCAATTGAGACGCCTATTCCAATTGACAATCCCATACCCAAAGATCCTGTTGAAAAATCTATACCTATCTTTTTATTTAATACTGGATGCCCTAAAAGGTCAGAGTCGTTTTGCTCAAAAGTCTTTAGTTCTTCTTTTTTTAAAAACCCTATTTCACAAAGTGCTGCATAATATGCTAGACAAGCATGTCCTTTACTTAATATAAACCTATCTCTATCTTCATCATTAGGATTATTTCGATTAATTTTCATCTGGCTTGCAAATAAAGTGGATACTATCTCAACTATTGATAATGCTCCACCTAGGTGAGAACTATTTGCACCTGCTGAAAATGCCATTTCCAAAATATTTTTTCTCGAATTGTGGGCAAAATTATTAATTCTATTTATTATTTCATTGCTCATATTCATTACATACCACCATCGACTCTTATTGTTTGGCCAGTTACGTAGCTTGATAAGTCCGAAGCCAAAAATAATATCGTACTTGCAATTTCTTCTGGTTTTGCAATTCTTTTAATGGATAGGTTGTTAACTAAATCTTCAATTATTTCTTTTGGTGTATTTTTGTTCATCATTTCTGTATCTGTAAGTCCTGGAGCAATAGAGTTTACTCGTATATTATAAATTCCCAATTCTCTAGACAGTGTTTTAGATTGAGAAATTATAGCTGCTTTCGAAGAAGAATAACCTCCTCTTCCTTGATTTGAGTCTAGTCCTGATGTTGAAGAAACATAAACTATATTTCCACTTTTATTTTTAATCATAGATTTGGAGATATATTGTGTAAACTTAAATTGAGAGAAAAAATTTATTTCAAATAACTCTTTAATTTTTTGGGATGAGGTCATATGAAAATTTGCTGTATGAATAATTCCAGCATTATTAACCAAAATATCTACCTGTCCATTTTGTGATAAAATTTCATCTGAAGCTCTTTTGATTGTATCTTCTATACTTAAATCAAGTTGGATAGGAACTATTTGATTTTTTGTTTTTTTTTCTACATCGTTAATAAATGATTTAAATTCATCATCAATTTTTCTTACACATGCATAAATTTTAGCCCCGTTTTCAGAAAAAACTTTAACTGTTTTTTGACCTATACCTTTGTTGCATCCAGTTATAACAGCAACTTTATTTTGTAGAAGCATTATCAACAAAATCTTCCTTAGCAAATATATCTTTTGCTAAAGCAGGTTTAAAAATAGATTGACCACTTTTTGTCATGAAATTACTTATGAAACTCTTATCCTCACCAGCCAAACATAGGTCACTATGATTTCTAAAATACTTAATGCTAAAACCGTGATCTATTATTTCTTTTAAAGATTGTTCAAAAATATTTCCTATTTTAATGTGCACATATGGGCATACCAATACATCTCCGATTGGGGTTACATAAACTCTATTAACTGTTGTGCATCCTAAAATCTTCTCATGATTTCTATCAAAAGGATTCCAAATATTTCTAATCAAATTTTTATATTCTTTTCTAATATTTCGTAAGTATTCTCTATCTTTATCATCACAAATAATGTCTTCAGCATTCTGCCACATGCCCGATGGTACAGCCACATTTAAAAGAGTTTTATATTTTTTTTCTTTTGAGTAATCCAAAAGTTGTTTAAAGTGATCTGTGTTTGCATTGTAATGACCGACTGTTATGTTTAAATAAGGATCCATACCTGCATTTTTAACGTGTTCAAGAGCGTCTATAGCTTTCTTCCATGAGTCTTTTCTACCTCTTATCTCATCATGAATTTTTTCATCCATACTATCAATACTTACCGAGACCCTACTTACTTTATATTCAGCTAATTTTTTAGCCATTGCCTCATCTAAGTAGAAACCATTTGTAGTCAGGTACATGTAAAACCTTTCTGGTCTTATGGCCTCCAATACTTCAAACAATTTATCTGGTTGAAGCAACAATTCACCACCCTGAAGATCAAATTCAAAATAGCCCAGTTCATCAGCTTCATCTGCTAACTTTTTTATAGCACCAATGTCCAAATATTCCTTAACATGATCTCCTTTTGGAGAGTTAGTAAAACAATATTTACACCTTAAGTTACAGGCGTTATTAAAATTAAGATCTATACCTCTTGTTTTTTGACCTACCTTGCCATCATTTTTTTGAACATAGTCGTAAAAATCTTTTAACTTTTTTACTAACCTTGGTTTATTTAATAATGACGATGCAATTGGCATAAATTTTATTAGTTATTTAAATTAAGTTTTTAAATTATAGGATTTAAGCTCATCAGGCAATATTAGATTAAACTCTGCTTTACAAGCAGTTTTTCCATTAATAATTCCAGTACCCTCACAAAATGCAAGCCCTCTGTTAAATGATTTTATTGAAGTTTCAATAAATAATCTTGTCTTTGGAACAATTTTCTTAATTAATCTTACTTTATTTACTGAAACTAAATACATTATTTTACCTTTGTTTCCTGGAAGAGTTAAAATCGAGAGAGCACACATTTGAACTAATGCCTCAATTTGTAACATCCCTGGCATATTTGGATCATTGGGCCAATGTACTTTGAAAAACCATTCATCTTCGTTTAAATCCTTATATCCTTTTGCGCTTTTTCCAGGCACAATCTCAGTTGCATGATCTATAAATAGGTAAGGGTCACGATTTTGCTGATACTCACATATCATTTTTTTATCTAAAGTTAATTTATTCATTTTATATCTATAATTTTTGAAAGCATTTTAGTTAAATCATATCCATCCCATATCAAATCAATATTTAAAGCTTGTCCTATAGGCACTATTCTATCTATTTTATTAAAATTTTTCTTACTTAATAATTCCTGAAAATATTCTTTTTTAAAACCAAAATAAGTTAGTGTTTGAAATTTATCATTAAAGTATTTTATTAAATGACTTATATCATTGCAGTTATATTCAAAAAAATATCCCCATTTACCCCTTAAATTATGTAAATCAAAATTTAGTTTTTTCAGTTCAATTGTATAAATTAAATTTCCATATCTTTTTTCACTTTTAATATCTTTTAAATTTAATAAATTTTCACATAGTTGAGTGTATTTTTCTATAGAGGCTTTTTCTGGCATATTATACTCTTTGTAAACAAGCTCTTTTAAATTATTCCAAAAAATATCTTTTGCTTTTTTTATTTCCTTACCCGTCCATATTATTAAATGTGGTGAAGAGCATGCATTTTGATCTGCGATAAATGTATCATTATAAAATTTTCTTACCAACATTTGGGCTTCATGCTTATTAAGTATTGATGATTTTTTAGAATTAATAATTGATAATGAATATTTATCTGGAAAGGTAATGTCTAAACATTTTTGTTTTACTGGGAATTTTTTTATTTCTAAGATTGATTTGTCACCACCCCAAATAATTCTTATATCACATACTAACGAAATAGATTTCGTAAATTCATGATCGGATTTATACCTAATAACTAAAATTTTTTTTTTTATATCAAAATATTTTTTTGTATTAATTAAATTATTTAAACAAAAACAAATTATTGATATTTGTTCAAATTTCTTTGATGGCACCTTAATAATGTTTGTATTTCCAGTGAGTAATCCAAAAATTAAAGAATAGGCAAAATTAGTTGGAATATTTGAAGGAGTTATATGAAAAGCTAAACCTAATCCAACCCTAAATTCTTTTGTTTTAAATTTCTTTTCTAAATTAGACAAATTTTGTTTTCTACACCAAAAAGATAAAGTTCTTAAGTCTGAAAAATTTTTTGCAGATTTATGATTTTGCAATTTAATAGAAAAATCATTTATAAAATTGCATATTTTTTGATTAAAAATTTCGTTAGAGATTTTTTTTATATCACCGTTGCCAACTAAATATTCTACTCCATTAATATTTTTAAACATCGCTACAACCTCTGACTTCAGAATTTTCTAATCTACCATGAATTAAAAAATGTTTTACATTTAGTTTACATTTTATTTTATGTCTTGGAACAATTTCACCAATATCCTCTGTCAAAATACTGTGTCCTGGATAACTTGTTGGTAGAAGTGAAATTAATTGTACAAGTCCTTTTTGACCATCTTTAACTTTGTTAAAATATTTATCCCTTACAATTACGTCCGAAAAATTAGATGACAGAAATGACCCACATTTTTTACATTCAATAAATATTGATCCTGTTTGCTCAACTAAGCCATAATAATTATAAATTTCTTTTAAGTTTAATTTATTCTGTAATTTAAATTTAAATAATTTATTGGATATTTTTATATCATTCATTTTTTTCCAACCACCACCATGTAATAAAACTCCATTCTTAAAATCACCTTCCAAAAATTTAGTTGATAGTTTTAAAATTAAATTTTCATAAATAAAACTTGTAAATCCAAATATCAAAAATTTGTTATTTTTGTATTTTTTTAGAAAATTATTTACTTCTTTGTAATTTATTTTACCTTTTTCGTTTAAAAAAAAAGTCTGTTCTTTTCCAAAAATTGAAAACCCATATATAGCTGCTTTTCTTGCATTAAATTTTTCTCTGCTATTGTTGTCTGGTTTTTGATCAATCACAAGCATTGGGAGGCGCTTAGTACCCAATAAACTTTCCATAATTTTTTTCAATACCTTTACTTGGTTATAAGCATTTTCTTTATCTAAATATATTTTAGATAAAGCTGTATTCGAAGTTCCAGATGAGAGGAGCGTCTTATTAATATCCTTTTTTTTAATACTTATTAAATCTTTTGACTTAAATAGATTAATTGGAATGTACGGTATATCGTCTACACTATTAATCTTAGATAAATTATATTTAAAAAAATTAAATATTTTTTTATACTCAATTGAATTTTTTGTATGATGCAAAGTTAAATCTTTAATTAGTTTCAAAAAATCTTTTCTAGTATTTTTATATTTTTGATAAGGATCTTTCTGTAATAGTTCCTGAATATTTATCATTTTATGATGTTTTCATTATTGTAATTAGTTTTAAAGTTTTGATTTATTGGTAAACTTTTAACATTTGTAATTATAAATATATTTGGGTGTAATTCTGTATTTTTATTTAATAATTCAACTAAATCTTTGTTATTTTTTTTGTCTGAAACTGCATAAATATTTATCTTATTAGGAGAATTTGTTAAACAAATAGATTTGATATTTATGCTGGAAATAATTTCCTCTAATTCAAAAAGGTTAACCCTGTTTCCAAAAATTTTTACATATCTATCTTTTCTTCCTTGAATATAATAAAAATTATCATTATCTTTTTTTGCAATATCACCTGTTTTTAAAATTCCCTTGTTTTCATCGCCCTTATTCAAATCTTTGATGTTTGTTGCATATCCCATTGAAACATTTTTTCCTGAATAGACCAACTCACCCTCTATATTGTTTTCTTCTATTTTTTTTTCATCTTTTTCTATCCATAATCTTCCACCTTTTACAGTTATTCCAATACTCCCAATTTTATTTGAAGCATGATTCCATGGAACATAGGACATTCTGGCTGTGGCTTCTGCGGCTCCATACATTGTATAAAATTTTTTATTTTCTTTCTTGCAATAATCAATAATTTTTTTTGATAAATTTTCACTTAATTTTCCACCTGCTTGAGTAAAATATTTAATATTCTTTAAATTCAATTTATCAAATTTAAGTTTATTTAAAATTTCATAAGTATAAGGAACTCCATTAAAATTATTTACTTTGTACTTATTTAAATTTTTCCAAAAAATTTTGTTAATTATTGACTCATTATTAAGTACTATAGAGGCGCCTTGATGAAGGTGTGTATTAATTATAGATAAACCATAAACATAACTAATTGGCAAAGTCGTTATTGCAACATCTTTTGAGCTTATTGATAAATAGTCAATAATAGATTTTGTGTTTGAGATCAAATTTAATTCTGAGATCCTAACATATTTTTTACTGCCAGTAGAACCAGAGGTGGGCATCATAATCTTTAAATTACTATTAATTCTTATTTTATTTTTATTTCTAAGTTTTAATAAAAAATAGTCAAAATGTGTGGAATGTACATTATATTTTTTATCAGTCTTTATCTTATTTTTATTACCAAAAATATAATTGGGTTTATAGATTGTTATTAAATTTTCTAATGTTGTATGTTTTGTATTTTCGTTAATAAATACAATTACTGAGTCTGACATTAATAAAGAGAGATAACTAATTAAAGTTTCCTTATTGTTACCAGCAAGTAAAAAAACTAAGGATTTATCTTCTATGTTTTTAATAAATATTTTTGATTCACTGCTTAATTGATTGTAAGTAATTTTCTCATTATTTTTACAAATAAGTGCTACTTTATTTTTATACTTAGATATATTCTGTAAAAAGAACATTGAATTATTTTATATAACTTAATTTCATTCTAGATCCTGCTTTTAAAGACTTATTAATTTTTTTTCCTAAAATTTTATTAAAATGTACTGGTTTCAGTCCATAATTGGGTCTGACAATTTGAATATTATCTTTTGTTAAAATTTCATCTTTTTGGATATCTTTTGAAATATAGATGGATCTTCTTCCTTTAAAATGAACTTTTGCTCCTTTCGCAATGTCATAACTAACATTACCAATTACTTTTTCGACATCCCTTATTTCTTTGATCATTTTACCAAATTCAATATGATTCATTGAAAAAAAATCATCTAGAGATTTTGTACCTTTTAACAAAAAATGCTTTTCTAAAAATTTTGCACCCAAAGCAACTGAAGTTAATGCTGCAATTTTACCTTTGGTATGATCACTGAATCCTGGAATTACATTAAAACGTTTTTTATAATCATCTAGGGTTATTAAATTTGTTTCATCAAGTTCTGCTGGGTAATCAGTAGTACATTTAAGTAATATTATATTTTTACATCCATTTTTTTTTAAAACACTAATTGCTAACTTGATATCATGAAGGCTTGATAGGCCTGTAGATAATATCACTGGTTTTTTTGTTCTTGCTACCTTAATCAAAAGTGGAATATGATTAATTTCTGGAGATGCTATTTTATAAGCTACACAACCCAAATGCTCTAAAAGATCTACTGATTTTTCATCAAAAGGAGATGAAAAAATTTCTATATTATTTTTTTTTGCTTCAGTAAATAATTTTTCATGCCAGCTCCAAGGTGTGTGACCCTTTTCGTATAAGTTCCATAAATTTTTTTCTTTACTCCAAGGAGATTTTTTTGGAATTAAAAAATCTTTTTTATAAGAATTTAGAGTAATTGAGTCAGCTGTGTACGTTTGTAGTTTTACTGCATCAACTCCTATTTGTGATGCATGTTTAATAATTTTTATTGCATTTGAAATTTTACCCCCATGGTTAGCTGAAAGTTCAGCTACAACAAAACAGGGATCAGAAATCCCTATAAATTTTTTTCCAATTTTAAATCTTTTCATTTATTAGCCTAAAGTAATAGTTAATTTCTTTTTTAAAGTTGAATAGTTTTTTTAAAACCACAAAGTATTTATCACTTTTGTTTAATTTTTTAAATCCAAAATATTTTGCTTGTTTGTTAGAAAAAAAATTATCTTTTGGTACTGAAATACTGCAGAGTAATTTTTTTTTAACTTTATCAATATTTTCTTTTTGCCATCTAATTGTCCATAACAAATCAATAATAGAATATTCTTTCGTACATGTCATCAACCCAGGCACAACAATATCAACCTTATTAATTTTGTAGTAAATTTCAGTCAAAATAAAAAGTCTTTTATTATCCTTACTTACAGTATACGCTTTCATATTGTCATTCCCAAACCACCAAATAAAATGATCTAAAATATTAATTTTTTTTCTAGAAATTGAATTTTCTATATTAATTTTCTGATTTCGTGTCTCTAAATAAAATAAAATATCTTTATCAGAAATTTCATTTACTAGAATTTTATTTTTTTTTCTCAAAATTTATTTCAATATCTTATTTATTATTCTTGATGGTCCATTGCTATCAACAATAAATTTTGGTTTTGATATATAGTTTTTTAATCGTTTATTTTTATTAATCAGTAGAAATATAAGTTTTTTCATTTTTTGTGTTTGATTTAAATCTTTTTTATCTAGTACCACTATCTGACCAAAATTTTGTACTGAATAATTATCTATATCCTGATTATCAACCATTTTGATAAATATAGTTGGAATTTTATAATAACTTGACTCATAAAACATTAATCCCGATGATGAAATCAGCAAATCAGTTCTTACAAGTTGTTCTCTGATATCCAATTTATCACTTATAATTTTAATACCATTTATTTTTGAAAATATTTCCACTGTTTTTTTTTTATTTTTTGACATAGGGCCAATAATAACTTTAATCTGAATAATTTTATCTATTAGTCTTTTATTAATAATTATTAATTTAATCAATTTTAAGTAAATCACTAAGTCACCAGATCCACCATTATAAAAAGTGATTTTAAAATTTTTTCTGTCACTATTTACCTGTTTTGAAAATTTTTTTATGAAAGCATACTTGTGTCCAAATAAAAATTTGCAATTTTTTTTATTTACTTGTTTTATATTTTGATAAATTTTTTTATGTTTAATATCTAACAAAGGTTTTGTATTAATTAAAAAATCTACATAATGTTTTTTCTTATAGTCATCACATATTCCAATTAATTTTTTTGATTTTTTTGTGACTATCTTTTCCCATTTGTTTCCTAGTCTATAATCGTCAACAAATATTATTGAACCTCTTTTAACCTTTAAAATAAATTTTTTTGCATCTGTCTCTTGTGACTTAAATTCTAAGTCATTGTTGTATAAATGATCAAATTTTAAATTTAAATTTTTGAATTCATTCATTTTTTTATCTAAAATTATTATGCAAGTATGTTTTTTTTTTAATTTTTCTGCCAACATAACAACACGCATAAAATTTCCAATACCTACTTTGGCATTATAATTTGTTCTAAAATAAATATTCATGATTTAGAAATAAAAGCTGTATGCCCTAAACTTATAAAGCATTTGGTTTTTTTCTTATGCTCGTTGGCTTAAATTATTTATCTGGTCTAGCTTGTGCTTTGAATTCACATTAGTAACTGTTTTCTCTGAAAAGGCAATTCCATTCAATTTAATTAAGTCATCGTAAGATAATTTTTTTCTATCATTGCCAATAAACTTTTCAATTATTTCAGATAAAGTTACCTCTCCTTCTCCAATAACGCCTATATCAATATTATGGTCCTCAAGTACTTCATTATAACTAGTTGTTGGATAAGGACCCCCAACTACAATCGTTTTTTCGAAACCATTTTCTCTTATTGACTGAATAGCTTGGTGGAAAAAATCTTTATGAAATGTCATTGAACTGACTCCAATAATGTCAGGATCAAAATCTTTAATACTTTTATCTAATTCCTCATAACTATCAAAGTCTATTCTTGATTTGATTATTTTGCCTCTTATCTTTTCATTAAATCTTTTATTCAAATAAGTTAATAAGGCTATCAAACCTAATGGTGGCTCCAACACATCATATTCGCTTACTCCTTTATCTTTAGTAAAATGAGTTGAGATATTAATTAATAACACTTTAACTGCATTAACATTCTTTTTTTTAGTAACAAAATTTTTACTAATTTTTTTTTCTAAATCTTTAATTACGATTTGTTTTTCTTCTAAAAAATTAAGTTTAATTTGATCTTTGGGTATTCCTGCCATTTTTAATACGTCCTGAATTCCATTTACTTTCCCCGGAAAATAACTTTGGTATCTTTGATTTATTTCATCTTCAGTAAAATGTTTCATTTGGACGGGTAGTATCTTTAATAATCTTTCTTTATTTAACACATAGTCTTTTAGGAATGTTAATTTATATTTGTTTGTAAACTCATCAGAAAAAGGAAGTGTGGGAGTTACTTGATGGTAAGACTTATCGATTGACTCATTAATAGCATTTCTTGCAACTCCATGATTTAAAGCAAATTTTTCTAAATCAGTACCAGGAAAAATTCTGACTATATGGGTATAGGGAAAGTGTATCCATTTCATTGATTTAATAAAATCAAGTGTCATCATAGCTTCTTCTTCTGTTTCCGTTGGAAACCCATGCATTGTATTTAATGTTGTTACTGCTTCTGGATAACTCTTGCATATATATTCTAAATTTTCTCTAAATTTTTCAATATCAAGGTTTTTTCTCATTACTTTTTGCATTCTAGGTGACGCAGACTCTAAAGAAACATTTACTCCAACCGCTCCCCCTTGCATCATAACGTCAATCACTTCTTTAGTAAGTAAATCACCCTTAAGCGCTGTTGGGAAAAAAAAACTAACGTCTAAATTATCTTGTATTACTCTATTAAAGAAACCAACAAAATCTTTTGCTTTAACATTAAATATATCATCAATGAATTCTATTCTTTTTACACCCATATCAGCTATCATTTTAACTTCGTCATAAATGCTATCTACAGATCTTCTAAAATGGTGAAGTGTAGTTTTATAAACATCACAATAAAAGCATCTATAAGGACATCCCCGAGTAGCTTGTACGGCCATTGAATATTTTACACCTGCGTGCCCAATGGTCTTATTATACTTTGAATAATCAACTAAAGATCGATCATACACCGGCAATTTATCAAGATCATTAACCTGTTTTCTTGTAGGTGTTAAAATTATATCTTTATTTTTCATGTAAATTATTTACGATTATTATACTAGATTTACAACAAAACAAATCATATTTTAAAATGGTAAACATTATTCTTTTTAATGCCAATCCTCACTAAATCTTCCCTAATATTAATAAAATCAGCATAATTTTGATTACAAATTAAAATACTATTTCCAATATTAAGTTTTATATTTTTTTTTAAGTAATGGATATCTTTAATAACTTGATTTTCTATATGTTTATTTAAAAAATTTTTATTACTATCAATTACATACAATACTTTAATTTTAAAACTCCTAATCAATTTTAATGAAATTTTGGCATAAGACCCTCCACAAAATATAATTATTTTTTCATTCTTAAATTTTTTAGTAAACTCTTTCAAAAATAGAATTTTTGTGTCCCTAAATTTATAAAAATAATTACTACTGATTAGTATTTTAATTTTTTTTAAGAATTTGTAAGAACTTTTATTTTTAGAATGTAAGCATTTTATATAAATTTTTCTTAAAAAATTTATATAATGAATAGATTGTTTAATTTGATTATTATTACAAATGGTAATGTTTAATAACAATTGATTTATTGCAAAATCAATTCTTGAAAATAAGAATTTATCAAATTTTTTATTTTTTTTTTTATTCTTTATCAAAATATGCAATAAAGAAATTAAAATTTTTATAGTTGAAATAACGATCATATAGCCTGTAATAGAACTTAGTGAATACGGTTCGTGAATTCGTCTTTCATAAATTGGGGCAGTCAAAATCTGAAAATTATTAGAACTAGATAATACTTTTGTAACAAAAATTTGATCTTCAAAAACTCTTATATTATCAAAATATATTTTGTTCTTCAAAATAAAATCTTTTTTTATTATAAAATTCCAACATGTGGCTCTAAAATTATTTATATTTTTGATGTAACTGTAAAAAGATTTATTTTTAAAATTTTTAATAAATACTTCATTGTGATCAATATTTTTTTTACCAATTAATCTACTTTTGACAAAATAATAGTCAATATTCTGGTTGGTGGTAAATTTTTTTATCATATAATTTATTGAAGTAGCTGATAGTTGATCATCACTATCAAGAAATAATATATACTCACCTTTTGATTTTTTAATTCCTTTGTTTCTTGATACAGAAACACCTAAATTTTTTTTATTATCAATAAAATTTATAAAATTAAATTTATTCTTATAAATCTTGCAAATTTTTTTGGAGTTATCAGTTGACGCATCGTTAATTAAAATAATTTCTATATTTTTTTGACTTCTATTTATTTGATTTAAAATACTATCAAAACAATTTTTTAAATATTTTTGAGAGTTGTATATTGGGATAATTATTGAAAGTTTTATAGTCATTAATTCTATTTTGCCTTGATTTTAACTCAATTATTATATTAATACATTTATTAATTAAAAATTTAAATTTAATATATTTTAACCTTTTGTAATGAACAACTTAAACAGAATAGTTTTAGGTACCGCCCAATTTCAAAATGGTTATGGAATTACTAAAAAAGAAATAATTAATCCACATAAGGTTTTAAATATTGCACATAAACTTAAAATAAAATTTTTAGATACCTCCCCCTTATATGGAAAAAGTGAAAATAAAATCGGTAAAATTAATTTTAAGTTTAATATAATAAGCAAGATTCCAAGAATTAAAAACCATAAAATTGATGCACAAAAATGGGTAATTAAGAATACAAAACAAACTCTTAAAGATTTAAAACAAAAAAAAATTTATGCTATGCTTTTGCATCACCCTAATGATTTAAAAGGAGAGCAGGGTGACAATCTATTAAAAGGATTAAAAAATTTAAAAGAAAAAAAATTAGTTAAAAAAATTGGTATTTCAATATATTCTTTTGATGACATAGATTGGATATTAAAAAAATTTAAATTTGATATTATTCAACTACCTTTTAATTTACTTGATCAAAGATTAATAAAAAATAAGTGGCTAAAAAAATTAAAAAGCCACAACATTGAAATTCACTGTAGATCAGTATTTTTGCAAGGATTGCTTCTAAAAAAATACCAACTGCCAAAAAAATTAAACAAAATTAATAAAAAAATTTGCGAATTTCATAATTGGGCCAAAATAAATAAGGTCAAGCCTATTAATGCTGCCTTAAATTTTGTTTTACAGCACAAACAAATTGATAAAGTAATTTTGGGTGTTGACAATTGTGATCAGTTACTAGAAATAATTAATAATTTAGATACTAATACATTACAGATTCCTAAAAAATTTAGTATTAATGAAGAAAAATTAATAAATCCATCATTATGGCCAACAAAAAAATAAACGTACTAGCAATAATCCAAGCAAGAACTGGGTCGTCAAGATTTCCCTCTAAGGTATTGCAAAAGATTAATGGCAAGACAATTGTTTCACTTATATATGAAAGACTTTCTAAATCTAAAATAATTGACAAAACAATTATTGCTACAAGCGATGATAAAAAAGATAATTTTCTTTATAATCATTTAATAAAAAAAGATATTAAAGTTTTTAGAGGAAGTGAAAAAAATGTTTTAGATAGATTTTATAATGCTTCTTTAAAATATAAACCAATATGGATTGTTAGAATAACAGCTGATTGTCCGCTTATAGATATAGATGTTGTGGATAAAGTTATTACAAATGCAAAGAAAAATAATGCTGATTTATCATTTAATACTTCTCCGCCGTCATTTCCTGATGGATATGATGCTGAATGTTTTTCATTTAAAGCATTAAAAATTGCACATAAGTATGCAAAAAAAAATTATGAAATTGAACATGTAACACCTTATTTAAGATTTAATAAAAAGATAAAAAAAATTAATTTTAGTTACAAAAAAGATTACTCAAAACTTCGTTTAACACTTGATACCAAAGAAGACTTAAGAGTAATAAAAAAAGTTTACAGTAATTTTTATCCTGATATTTTTTTTGGAATCGATGAAGTCATAAAACTTTATCTAAAAAAACCGGCAATTTTTAAAAGGGAGGTTTCTAAAAAAAATACCGCCATTTCCAAAGGACAAGGATTATGGAATAAAGCCAAAATAATAATTCCTGGAGGTAACATGCTTCTGTCAAAGAGACCCGAAATGTATCTGCCAAATAAATGGCCTACATATTTTTCTAAAACAAAAGGGTGCAAGTTATGGGATATAGAAAATAAAAAATTTTATGATTTTTTTCTAATGGGTGTTGGTACAAATATATTGGGTTATTCAAATAACAATGTGGACCGTGCTGTAAAAAATACCATAAAAAATGGTAATATATCTTCATTAAATTGTCCTGAAGAAGTTGAACTTGCAGAAAAATTGATAGAAATTCACCCTTGGTCAAAAATGGTAAGATTTGCTAGATCTGGAGGAGAAGCAAACTCAATAGCTATAAGAATTGCGAGAGCAGCAACGGGTAAAGACAAGGTTGCTGTTTGTGGTTATCACGGTTGGCACGATTGGTATTTGGCCGCTAATTTAAAAGATAACTCCAATCTAAATAATTTATTATTGAAAAATTTGTCTATCAAGGGAGTACCAATTCATTTACAAAATACTATATTTCCATTTCAATATAATGATTTCAATACTTTAAAAAATTTAATTGAAACTCATAATGATATTGGAACCATCAAAATGGAAGTAAAAAGAAATATAGATCCAAAAAATAATTTTTTAAAAAAAGTAAGAGAGCTTGCATCTAAAAAAAATATTGTTCTTATTTTTGATGAATGTACCTCTGGATTTAGAGAAACTTTTGGTGGATTACACAAAAAATACAAAGTTAACCCTGATATAGCTATTTTTGGAAAATCACTTGGTAATGGTTATGCTATTACGTCTATAATTGGTAGAAAAGAAGTAATGGAGGCTGCACAACAAACCTTTATTAGCAGTACTTTTTGGACAGAAAGAATAGGTCCAACAGCTGCTATAGCCACACTTAAAGAGATGGAAAAAAATAAAACTTGGCAAGAAATATCAAGAGTAGGAACCATATTAAAAAAAAGTTGGTCTGAAATATCAAAAAATTTTAATCTCGATATTGAAATTGCTGGCATAGCATCAATACCAAACTTTAGATTTAAAAATAATAATCACCTAGCTTATAAAACCTTTTTAACTCAAGAAATGATGAAAAGAGGTTTTTTAGCAGGCAACATAGTTTACGTTTGTATGGAGCATGAAAAGTATATGAAAAAATATCTTGAAAATTTTGAAGAAATTATGTTTGAAATAAATCAATTTGACAAAGGGAATAAGGATAACATAAAAAATGCTTTGGATGGACCAATATGTCATGACACATTTCAAAGATTAAATTAATAAAATATGTCTTTTATAATTGTAGTTGGATCAAAGCCAAATTCTATAATTCCAAAAATTAAATCAAAAAAAATTTATACAGCCAATGGTGCTGCTGATATCGGTAAAAAATATAAGAAATATTTTCCTAAAACTCAAATTATTTGTCTAGTAGGTGAAAGAGAGTTTAAAAAAAACTTTAGAGTTAAAAGAAGAATAATAAATTCAAGACCAGAAAGAATTTACGTCAGAATGGGTAAAATTGACAAAAAAGATATAAAACTTAAGAAAACTAAAATTGAAAATAATTCAACGAGTAGCCAATTTAACTTTCAAACTAAATTTTTTTATTTTGGGATATTTGGTTTATATTTATCTGAATTTTTTTGGGGAAAAAATTTAGTTGAAAAAATTAAACATTTTGCAAAAGTATTATTAAGAAATAA
>MDTF01013402.1_pt1 | contig 23706 bp, 20 predicted proteins | sample 811191 | NCBI WGS metagenome assembly MDTF01 (sample SAMN05326649, study PRJNA326480) | marine metagenome | isolation source: seawater | place: Southern Ocean | collected 2011
AGGATTCAATACACTGAATGATATTTTAAATTGGACTCCTGGTGTTTCAATTAATTCAATAGATCCAATGCAGATGGTGGACATGCCAATAGCGTCAAACCGATTGCTTTTAGCAAAAAAAAACAGAGAAACTATTTTCATTTTTGGAGATTATGATGTTGATGGAACAACGGCTGTTTCAACGATGAGTTTAGCACTTAAAAGAGGAGGTTGGAGAATTTTAACATATATACCTGATCGGTATTTAGAAGGCTATGGACTTTCCAAAAAAGGTATAGATAATGCAGTTGAGAATGGAGCATCCGTATTAATCACTTTAGATTGTGGAATAAAAGCTAATGAACTTGTTGATTACGCCAATCAACGAGGATTAGACGTGATAGTAACCGATCATCACACTCCAGGTCAAATCCTTCCTTCTGCGGTGGCGGTAATAAATCCAAAACGAAAAGACTGTCCTTTCCCTCATAAAGAACTTTCAGGTTGTGGTGTGGGATATATGCTATGCCGCGCGGTTTATAAAGCTGGAAAACTCGACGTATCAGAATTAGACACATTAATGGACCTCGTTGCAGTAAGTATCGGAGCAGACATGGTTCCATTGACAGGAATCAACAGATTTATAGTAAAGAAAGGGTTGGACATCATGAACAATGATCCCAGGCCATCAATTTCCGCTCTTTTAGGAGTTAAGAAAGAAGGCTTAGTGACCCTTCAAGATGTTGTTTTTGCAATTGGTCCAAAAATCAATGCTGCTGGGAGAATGGGGCATGGGCATTTAGCTGTAGATCTACTTACTACTCCAAATCCAAAACTCTTAGAAGAACTTAGATTAGAAATTGAAAACCACAATTTAAAAAGAAGAGCAACAGAAAAAATGGTGAGTTTAAATGCTATAAAATTAGCAGTCAAGTTAAAGGATGACATCGCACTGATTCTAGTAGGAAAGGAATGGCATAAAGGGGTCTTAGGGATCGTAGCACAGCGCATGGTGGAGCATTTTCATAAGCCAACTATTGTTCTTACTGAACACGATGGGATTCTTACCGGTAGCGCAAGATCTGTCCCCGGATTAAACATATATAATTCAATAGATGAGGCTTCGGAGCATCTTATTCAATTTGGAGGGCATCATGCTGCGGCGGGAATTACATTAAATCCAAATGACCTAGACTCTTTTCGCGCCGCATTTAACTTATCTGTAAATAAAAATTGGGCGATGAATCAGAGAGAGCCTGAGCAATTAATTGATACCTCTGCCCAGCCTGAAGATTTAAATGACTCCCTTTGCTCATTGCTTGAAAAGCTTGAACCATTTGGAATGGGTAATGAGTCACCTGTCTGGGGACTTTACAAAGTGACGATGGAAAAAACAACTTATATGACCATGGATAAACATTTAAAGACCTTTTTAACGAATCCAATATCTGGAGCGCAAATTCCTGCTATTGGCTTTGGGTGGGGGGAGTTTCGGCCAGAGAATAGATTAGTAAATGCCGCCGTAATACTAGAGTGGAATTACTTTAGAGGTCAGCGACAAAGGCAAGCTCGAATTATTGATCTACAAAATGCTAATTAAATGGGAGGGAAAAATAAACTTGCTCGATTTCAGGAACTAGATACATTAAGTCACGTCATTCAACCAACTAAAGATGAAGTATTAGAGAGGCTAGAATTAAGTGGTAAATGGAATTCTGATTTCTTTAAAAACAGCAACCCAATTATAATTGAATTGGGGTGTGGGCGGGGAGAGTACTCTACAAAGCTTGGATTACTTAATCCAAGTAAAAACTATATTGGTGTTGATATCAAAGGTGCGCGCATGTGGTATGGCGCCAAGGCGGTTCTAGCAAATGGTTTGAGTAATATTGGATTTTTAAGAACTAGAATTGAATGGATTAAATATTGCTTTAACCCTGGAGAAATTGATGAGATATGGATTACGTTTCCAGATCCACAAATCAAACATCAAAGGGCAAAGCATCGTATGATTGGACCAGAATTTTTATATACCTACCAACAATTATTAAAGCCCGGAGGCGTAATCCATTTAAAATCTGATAGCGAATTCCTACACGGCTACTTGCATGGCATAATTAAGACTCGTGATCTCACGATTCATGAATCATACCATGATATATATAAACAGTTAACAGATAAACCGGATCACGATGCCTTTGCCACAAAGACATATTATGAAAAAATATGGATCAAGAGCGGCAAACCTATTACTTATTTAAAATTTTCATTTCCATCTTAAAACTAACAGTGCCTCTACCAAAAAACTTTTATGACGATGTATACAAGATCGTAAAAAAAATTCCGTCTGGCAGGGTTACATCGTATGGAGCTATTGCTGAGGTTTTAGGTGCCAAAGGAGCTTCTCGCACCGTTGGCTATGCAATGAATAAGAGTCACGGCTCGCCTAGTATTCCAGCGCATAGAGTAGTCAATCGTGCCGGACTTTTGACTGGGAAACACCACTTTGGGAGTATTAATGAGATGGAATCTCTTTTAAATAAAGAGGGAATTCGAGTAATTAATAATAAAATTCAAAACTTCCAGGAAATTTTCTGGAATCCAATTATTGAACTTCAAAAAGATATTGAAACCAGTGAAATTGAATTTCCAGAGTGAAATGCGTCATAACTTAGTTCAACATAGTTACAAAAACAAATACTGAGCAGTCAATAGAAATTTTAATATCATGAAACGTTTATTTTACTACTTCATTCAAGGATTACTTTACACAGCTCCCGTAGCAATTACATTCTATTTTCTGTGGTCAGTATTAAGTTATTTAGATGACCTCATACCATTAAATATTCCTGGGTTGGGACTGTTGACATTAATAACTATAATAACACTAATAGGCTTTATTGGAGGATTTTTCTTGAAATTCCGTTTTATAAAATTTGCTGATAAAATCCTGAAAACCGTCCCACTTGTGAAGATTATATATTCATCAATAAACGATGTGATGAAATCATTAACAGGGAAAAATAAAGGCTTTCAACAGCCAGTTTTGTTAAGACTTTCTCTATCTGAAGAAATTCGACGTATAGGATTTATTACCGATGAAGAATTAGAAAATCTCGGGACTGAAAATGATGAATTGATCACGGTATATGTTCCTCATTCACTTGCTATTTCTGGACAAGTATTTATGGTCCCAAAAACTTATGTTGAACCTCTTGATGCAAGCTCAACAGAGATTATGAAATATATCATTGCTGGAGGAGTAACAGGAAGTAAATAAATTAAAATTTAAATGCTTTAAATTAAACATTTCAAGACAAAAAATTTCATTATGACTAATAATATTATAATTGTATTTGTTTCTTTCATCCTCTTAGTGTCAGGCTGCCAGAAGAAAAATAAACAATATTCTAATTTAGATATGTTCCCAAAAGACCACCATTCTTTTGCCGATCCAATAAAGGCTGTCATAAATAATTTGGAACTTGATCTCGAAGTAAATTTTGAGAGAAGTATTCTTATTGGAACAGCAAAAATAACTTTCCAATGCAATGGAGCCGATACAATTAAACTTGATTCTTACGACCTAAATATTAAAAACATAAGTGAGTTTAAATCAGAAAATAATTTAGAGTCTCTCGATTTTGATCTTGGTTTAAAAAATCCAACTCTAGGGTCAGAATTAACGATTTATCCAAAAAAACAGATCACTGGAGACTACACAATAATTATCAATTATGAAACAAGCCCTGCTGCAAAAGCTTTACAATGGCTTAACCCAGAACAGACCAATGGAAAAACAAAGCCATTTTTGTTCACGCAGAGTCAAGCGATACTAGCTAGAACATGGATTCCATTGCAGGACAGTCCAGGAATAAGATTCACATATAAAGCCAAGATTAAAGCTCCTATTGGGATGATGGCATTAATGAGTGCGTCAAATCCAACTAAATTATCACCAGATGGAATTTATGAATTTGAAATGAATCAACCTATTCCAAGCTATCTAATGGCCCTAGCCGTTGGTGATATTTCCTTCCAAGCAACGGGGCCAAGAACCGGAGTATATTCTGAACCCGAAATATTGAGTTCAGCTTCCTGGGAATTTGGCGAGACTGAAAATATGATTCAAGCAGCAGAAAAATTATACGGACCATATGAATGGGAGAGGTATGACTTACTTGTTCTTCCGGCCTCTTTTCCGTTTGGAGGGATGGAAAACCCTCGACTGACATTTTTAACACCGACAGTAATTACTGGTGATAGGTCGCTCGTTGCATTAATTGCTCATGAATTAGCCCACTCATGGAGTGGAAACTTAGTGACAAATGGCTCTTGGAACGACTTTTGGCTAAATGAGGGATTTACTGTTTATTTTGAAAATAGAATAATGGAATCCGTGTATGGAAAAGATTATTCGGATATGTTGCGTAAACTTTCGCATTCCGATTTAATATCGGAAGTTGACGAACTTATGGTCAATAGGCCTAATGATACAAAATTATCTATTGATTTAATTGGACGAAACCCAGATGATGGCGTAACTGCGATAGCCTATGATAAAGGCTTTCATTTTTTATTAGTTGTAGAAAGTCTAGTTGGACGAAAAAATTTCGATGAGTTTTTGAAGGCTTACTTCAAATCATATAAGTTTCAATCTATCACAACAACTGAATTTATAAAATACCTGCGGACAAATTTATTAGATGACTATCAATGGGAATCAGCAGATTTAGAAAACTGGATTTATGGCGTTGGATTACCTGATAATTGCCCATTAGTTAGTCCTAAAAAGTTTTTAGCAGTTGAAAGTTCAGTAAACTTATTTTTGAATAATGGTAAAACTCCTGATTCCACGTCAACTTGGAGCACTCAGGAATGGCTTCATTTCTTGCAAATATTGGGGGGAAATAAAATTTCTAAAACTGAACTATCTATTCTAGACAATCAATTTAAATTTACGACAACCAACAATGCTGAGATATTATCGTCATGGTTTATCATCGCCATTCCTGCAAATTACCAAAATGATAATTTTAATATAAAAGTCCGAGAATTCCTTACAAAAGTTGGTCGTCGTAAATTTCTCACCCCAATATATAAAGCATTACTCGACGCTAAACAAGAAGTTTTTGCAGAAGAAATTTATACTGTGGCTCGAGAAGGATACCACGCAGTAGCTCAAGAGACTCTAGATGATCTGTTTGAAAATGTTGTATTATCAAAAGAAGCTAAAGAATCCGATTAAGTTTTTGGTGAAGACGATTTCTTAAAACTATCAAATTGTTAAACTCTTGCAATTGGCTTGACCGTTCTTTATCATCTATGGTTTGCGATAGTTTTAATTGCTGCTCAGAAATCATTTCTTTTAGTTTCACTTCCTTGAATCTAAACACACATTCCAAAACATGATTTGAAAGCTTATCTTCTTTTTTTGGTATGTGAATGTTCTTTCGCGTCCAGTCAGCAAGAACATATTTATCTACCAATAATTCTGCAACAACCGAGGTAACAATAGGGTCGATGTCTCTCGTAAAGTAGCTAGCATCAAGAAATTTTTCATCCCGGCTATACGCTTTCATCATAGCATTATAAATGTATTGATAAACAGGGAATGTAAATTCTAATTGATCTAATGACAATTCTTCCAAGATGAACTGGGCCGCCATACCCCTGAAAGGTTCATCGTCATCAATTTCTATAGTAACTTCATCAGATCCATTGAGCAAAAGTATTTGCATCAATGTATCTTCTGAAGAAGGGGGTCTAGAATCCTCAGTTTCTTTTTTCTCAACTACCAATGAATTCCGTTGAGATAGCTCTTGACGCTGTTTTTCTATTTTTCTATCTCCAGAATTTATAATGCGGTATAATTCTGAAAAGAGACTTTTTTCTTCGATATCAAGCCTTTTTGCAGAATCTTTTATATATACTTCGCGAAGAATTGCATCAGGTATTTTAGCAATACTTTGAACAATATCTCTCACCATTTCAGCGCGTTGAATAGGATCATTCTCCGCATTGTCAATTAATGACTCCAGTTTATACTGAATGAAATCAATCTCTTTCTGAGCTAAATAATCAAGAAGTTCTTTGGGATCTAATGATTGAGCTAAAGTGTCTGGATCCTCTCCTTCAGGTAATGGGACTACGCGAACGAGTACTCCTTCTTCAAGTAGTAAGTCTATACCTCGAAATGATGCCCTTATTCCGGCTGCATCACCATCATAAAGAAGTGTGACATTATCCGTTAATCTCTTAATTAACCTTATTTGATCAATCGTTAAAGCTGTTCCAGAAGAAGAAACTACATTTAAAACTCCAGCCTGTGATAAAGAAATTACATCTGTATATCCTTCGACAAGATAACATCGATCATTTCTTGCAATCGTCTGCTTTGCCTGATAAAGACCATATAAAACTTTACTTTTATGATATACTTCTGATTCTGGACTATTTAAATATTTAGCAGTCTTAATATTCGACTTAAGTGTTCGCCCTCCAAAACCTATTACCCTACCGCTCAAGCTTTGAATAGGAAACATGACTCTTCCCCAGAATCGATCTACATAAGAACTATCCTCACGAAGTATAGAGAGTCCAGTCTGCACGATGACCTCTGCCTGATAACCAGCTTTAATTGCTGAATCATAAAAAATTGAACGGCCTTCAAGATGAAATCCTAATTCAAATCGCCGAATGGTCTCCTCGGTAAAGCCACGTTCTTTAAAATAAGATAATCCAATGGACCTTCCATGCTCATTCTCCCATAGCCATTCGCTAAACTTTTTTGAAGCATATAAATTAACAGCTAGGAGGCTTTCGCGAATACTACGTTGCTCATCCGCCTCATCTGAACTTGCCTCTTCTTCAATCTCAATATTGTATTTTTTAGCGATCCAACGAAGAGCATCTGGATAAGTCATTTGCTCGTGCTCCATCAAAAAAGTAACGGCAGAGCCTCCTTTTCCTGAAGAAAAATCTTTAAATATTTGCTTTGAAGGAACTACATAAAATGATGGTGTCTTTTCATTTGAGAAAGGGCTTAATCCTCGAAAAGTAGATCCGCTTTTTTTTAGCTGTACAAATTCTCCAACAACCTCTTCAACACGAGTAGCGTCATGAATTTTCTCAATACATAATGAGGTTATTCGGCCCATAAAAGGAAAGATAATGATTTTGAATCTATAGGATAACTAAAGCTCACGCTTAACAACAAAAAATACAAGTTTACGCAAGGCTTCTTTACTTTCTGATCCCGGAAATTTATTCAAATGAAATATGGCTTCATCTTCATATTTCATCATTGAACTTTTTGCATAATCTTGTCCTCCCAATTCTAAAACTTTACTCATTAACCAAGAAATGCTTTTGAGGTCATCTTTTTTATTTCTAACAATTTGCATCATTTTTCTTTTGTCTTTATTTGATGCAACCTTCAATGCATAAATCAATGGCAAAGTCATCTTTTGTTCTTTAACGTCTATACCCGCAGGTTTACCACTTTTCCCAAAATTGTTATAATCCAGAAGATCATCTTGAATTTGAAATGCCATTCCGAGAGCCAATCCAAATTTAGTAGCCATTTTCACTTGAAGTGCGTTTGCATTCACCGAACTAGCGCCAATCGCGCAGCATGCAGAAATCAATGAGGCTGTTTTCTTTGAAATTATCTCTAAGTAAATTTTTTCATCAATATCTAGTTTTCTTGCCTTCTCAATCTGCAACAGCTCCCCTTCTGACATTTCTCGTACAGACTGGCTAACAAGCCCCAATAAGTCGTGGTCTCCGTGCTCAACAGCTAAGAGCAACACTCTAGAAAGCATATAGTCTCCAATTAAAACAGCTATTTTGTTTTTCCATAAAGCATTTATTGAAAATAGGCTTCGTCGGATAAATGACTCATCAACAACATCATCATGGACTAACGTTGCTGTATGCATTAATTCTACCAATGTAGCTCCTCTGTAAGTACGTTCATTTACATTCCCCGCTAAAGCTTTAGCGATTAATAGAACAAGAGATGGTCTAATTCGCTTTCCTTTTTGCTTTACAGCATAGCGGAGTATTAAATCCAGCAAAGCAACCTTACTACTAAAGGCCTCTGGAAAGGCCTTGTCAAACTTTTCCAGTTCAATCTTAATAGCACTTTGAAACTTCATTTTATAACTCGCTCTTTACATATTGTCTCATAAGCATCTTGTATTTTTCGAAATGTATTTTGTGCCTCGGAAACGACTTTGTCACCCATCCCGACAATGGCATCAGGATGATATTTTTTTACTAATGTTCTGTACATTTTTTTTATTTCGACTTCAGTGGAGCTTTGATCAATACCCAATACGTCATATGGGCTTTTACTTTTATTAAACTTGATGGTCTCTAATTGCGCAAATTCATTTCTATCTATTCCTAGATAACCTGATATTCTGACAATTTGTTTACGTTCCTCTTGCGACAAAACACCATCGGAAAGAGATAAATCCAATAAAAATGCAATAATTTGAAGACGACCTTGATAAGGCATATTTTGTTGAACTTGATTGCATATTTCTAAAACATTTGGCTGGTTTTCAACTAGTCTACTAAAAACTTTAAAACTGTCGTTAGTACGTTTTAAACCGAACCATTTTACAAATTGAGTTCGCACAAAATTTAATTCCCGACTATCAACTATTCCATCAGCTTTAATTACAACTGAAGCTAAAACCAGCAAGCTCGCGTGAAAGTCAGTTTCAGAGTTTTTAAATTTAGAAGACACTTTTCTTTTACCAACAATTTCAGCCGAAAAAAGTGTTCCCAGTACCGCGCCAATAACAGCTCCAATTGGGCCGCCAAGTGCCCAGCCTAATGCTCCACCAACAAAGGTGGTCAACCGTTTCATTTACGGCGAAGATACATTAGAACCCCCCCCCTTAAGACGTGAAAAACACAGCTGAAGAAATTATCACTAAAATCATTATGACAACAAAAATAGTTGTTGTCATTGAATGTGAATCATGCTCAGCTTCCTCTCTCTTTTTTTCTGCCCTACGTTTGCGCATAGACATTTGTTCTTGTAAATCTTTTGGATCTTGTTGTGACATACTTAAAACGTTGATATATAGGTAGTTTAAAAGTAATAATTTTTGTCTAAATAACAATAAACCAATAAATTAATAAAAGAAGAACTTTTTGAAGTTATACTTTTCAGTGATTAATATTTTAAATGAGACCCAATAGGTTTAAAATAATACAAATCTCTATGAACCGCAAGCTTCACAATCATCCGGATTATCAATAGAGCACGCTAAGATTTCTTCTTCTGTGAATCCTTTAACGGATTCGTTAGGGGCCTCGTCTGCTTTTTTTGCCGTAATATCAGAGAAGACCTCAGTTTCAGTTATCACTGCTGCCTTTTTCTTTACAGTGAATTTTATTGCTGCTGAAGCTGCTTTCGTTCTCAAATAGTACATTCCAGTCTTAAGTCCTTTTTTCCATGCATAAAAATGCATTGAAGTTAACTTTCCCATATTAGGAGATTCAACAAAAAGATTTAAAGACTGCGATTGATCGATGAATACTCCGCGATCCGCAGACATATCAATTATATCGCGCATTGAAAGCTCCCAAACGGTTTTATATAAAAGCTTTATATTTTCTGGTATTCCATCGATGCTTTGAATTGATCCATTATTTGCCATAATAGCATTTTTAACATCTTCATTCCAGAGACCAAGATTAACAAGGTCCAGAAGGAGATGCTTATTTACAACAATGAATTCTCCAGAAAGAACACGCCGCGTATACAAATTACTTGTATAAGGCTCGAAACATTCATTGTTACCTAAAATCTGTGATGTAGATGCGGTAGGCATTGGGGCTAAGAGAAGAGAATTCCTAACACCATGCTTCTTGATCTTTTTTCTCAAACCGGACCAATCCCATCTGCCACTCAAGTCCTCGTCTTTTAGACCCCACATATTGAATTGGAACTCACCTTTTGAAATTGGTGACCCCTCATAGGTCTCATAGGCTCCATCAACTTTTGCCAAATCGCATGATGCCGTGACTGCTGAAAAATAAATAGTTTCAAAAATATCTTTATTGAGCTTTCGGGCTTGATCACTAGTAAATGGCAAGCGCAGATGTATAAATGCATCGGCTAACCCCTGCACTCCAATTCCAATTGGTCGATGGCGTATGTTAGAGTTTCGAGCTTCTGGAACGGGATAATAATTCTGATCTATAACCTGGTTTAAATTATTTGTGATTTTATATGTAACATCATAAAGCATTTGATGATCAAATGATCCATCATGAACATATTTAGGCAAGGCTATTGATGCAAGATTACATACTGCCACCTCATCAGGTGCCGTATACTCGATAATTTCAGTACAAAGATTTGATGAACGAATCACACCAAGATTCTTTTGATTGGACTTTGAATTACATGCGTCTTTATATAATATGTAGGGAGTCCCTGTCTCAATTTGAGCCTCCATTATTTTGGTCCAAAGCTCACGCGCAGCAATAGTTTTTCGTCCTTTTTTTTGACTTTCATAACCCGTATAGAGAGCGTCAAATTCTGCTCCATAAGTATCAAACAATCCTGGACATTCATTAGGGTCCATGAGTGTCCAATTCCCGTCTTCTTCAACCCTTCGCATAAAAAGGTCAGGAATCCATAAAGCATAAAATAAATCACGGGCTCTGTTTTCTTCTTTTCCAGTGTTTTTTCTTAGGTCCAGAAAATCAAAGACATCTGCATGCCAAGGTTCTAAGTATATAGCAAAAGACCCCTTTCTCTTGCCGCCTCCTTGATCAACATATCTTGCAGTATCATTGAAGACACGAAGAAGAGGAATCAGTCCATTTGAAGTTCCATTTGTCCCTCGGATGTAAGAACCTGTAGACCTAATATTACTAATACTAAGACCTATGCCACCAGCACTTTGTGAAATCTTTGCAGTTTGCTTTAGAGTATCATAAATTCCATCGATGCTGTCATCTTGCATTTGCAAAAGAAAACAGCTAGACATCTGAGGCTTTGGAGTTCCTGAATTAAAAAGTGTAGGTGTTGCATGAGTATAAAGCCCTTTTGACATACCGTTATATGTCTCTATGGCCTCTTCAATATTTTCTTTATGAATCCCAATTGCAACTCTTAAAATCATATGCTGTGGACGTTCAGCAATTTGACCATTAGTGCGAAGTAAATACGATCTCTCTAAAGTTTTGAAACCAAAATAATCATAATTAAAATCACGGTCGTATATAGGAGTTGAATCCAATATCTCGGCATTGGATTCGATTATTTCCATAACATCATCTGCAATAAGCGGTGCAGCTTGACCTGTTTTAGGACTTACAAATTGATGTAAATCTCGCATCGTATCCGTGAAAGACTTATTCGTATTCTTGTGTAGGTTTGATACGGCAATTCGGGCTGCTAACTTCGCAAAATCTGGATGCTTAACAGTCATTGAAGCTGCTGTTTCTGCGGATAAACTATCAAGCTCACTGGTAGTGACGCCATCATATAAACCTTCAATTACTCGCATTGCTACCGCTACAGCATCAACATGTGAACTTAACCCATAGCACAGCTTTTGAATTCTAGCTGTAATCTTATCAAATTTTATAGCCTCCTTGTGGCCATCGCGTTTTAAAACGTTCATCATAATAGTGCTTTTTTAAAAATCGGAATCAAAATTAAAAGACTCTTCTTTTGTTTCCGCTTCCATTCCAACTCCAGCCTTACGATAATCTGAAACTCTCTTTTCAAAGAAATTTGTTTTTCCTTCGAGTGAAATCATATCCATGAAATCAAAAGGATTCTCCGAATTATAGCTTTTTGGACAATTTAACTCCATTAGTAAACGATCTGCTACAAACTCTAAATATTGTACCATTAGTCGGCTATTCATACCGATTAAGTCGACAGGAAGTGATTCAGTTATAAATTCTCGTTCAATGTCTAAGGCTTCAGTGATTATTTGAATAATTCGTTCTTTCGGAACCTTGTGGACAAGGTGTTCATTATGAAGATGAACAGCAAAATCACAATGCATCCCTTCGTCTCTGCTAATTAATTCATTAGAAAAAGTTAAGCCAGGAAGCAATCCGCGCTTTTTCATCCAGAAAATAGAACAAAAGGCTCCACTAAAGAATATCCCTTCAACAGCTGCAAACGCAATTAGTCGTTCTGCGAATGAAGGGGAGTCAATCCATTTTAATGCCCAGTCAGCTTTCTTCTTTATTGCATCAAAGGTTTCTATTGCATTAAACAATTTAGCTCTTTCGGAAGTGTCCTTCACATATGTGTCGATTAGCAGAGAATATGTTTCACTGTGAATGTTTTCCATCATAATTTGAAACCCATAGAAAAACTTCACTTCTGTATACTGGACTTCATTCACAAAATTCTCAGCTAAATTTTCATTGACAATTCCGTCTGATGCTGCAAAAAATGCAAGTATGTGTTTTACAAAATAACGCTCATCATCAGTTAATTTATTTTCCCAATCAGAGATATCTTGATGAAGATCTATTTCTTCAGCAGTCCAGAAGCTTGCTTCAGCTTTCTTATAAATATCCCATATATCATTATGCTCAATAGGAAATAAGACAAATCGATTCGGGTTTTCCGTTAATATAGGTTCGTTGTTAGGGTTATTTTTGCTCATTTTTTTTATCTAATCGCTTGTGAGCGAGGTTTTTATATGTTCTTAAGTGCGTATTAGCAGTAGAAATGGCCAAAGCCGACAAGAACCCACTGCAAGTGAGCTTTACAAATCTTGGAAAGCATAGTGGTTTTCACAAGCGATAGATTTGAACATTGTCCCGGAGTTTTCAACATTCTTAAATTCATCACAAAGCAAAAAAGCAGTAAAATCAAGGGGTTTGAATTAACCTAACTATTTTATATATGTTGAGCAAAAATAATCCACATCAATTGTTAATAACCTTCATTCGCTTTTATGATTTTTGATTTAAAAGCTTTGAGTAGACCAGTTCTGCTTCCAGCATCCAACTCTTACCATAAGCTCGTATTAACGCATTTCTTAAAAATCTAAAAACTGGCAATTTAAGCTCTTGACCCAAGCTGCATGCAGGCTCACATACTTTCCAATGGTGAACATTAAGAGCATGAAAATTTTCATATTTCGTTACTCGAATTGGATATAAATGACATGATAACGGCTTTGGCCAATCTATAGCCCCTGCCTCAAAAGCTTTTTCTATTCCGCATTTTGCGATGCCTGAGTCAAAAACGACGTACGCACACTCTTTATTGTCAATAAGAGGAGTCGTGTATTCCCCCTCTTCATCGACAACAAAATGCCCTTGTGACTCGAGAGCAGTGATTCCTTCATGTCGCAAATAAGGCTTTATGTCAACTTGAATGTCTGAAAGGATATTGACTTCATCAGAACTTAATGGAGCGCCGGCATCTCCTTCAACGCAGCAAGCTCCTTCACATCGAGACAAGTCACAACAAAAGGCATGATCAAAGACAACTTTAGAAACAACTGTTTTTCCAATTTGCAACATATACCAAAGGTCTACCTTTGCCTCTAAAATTCAACGTGTAATATTTCAACAAAATGAATATTTCGGAAATCCTTTCTGTTACAATGGTGTTATTTGCTGTTATTGATATAATTGGCAGCATACCCATTATTATCTCAGTGAGAGATAAAGTCGGGCACATACAGTCGGAAAAAGCAACTGTTGCAGCCTGCATAATAATGATTTTGTTTTTATTTCTTGGAGAAGAGCTTCTTGCTCTATTCGGAGTTAATGTGGCGTCATTTGCCGTTGCAGGGGCTCTCATATTGTTTTTTCTAGCTTTGGAAATGATTCTTGGAGTCCGTATTTACAAAGAAGTAGAGCCTGAATCTGTAAGCATAGTACCTATTGCATTTCCGCTAATCGCTGGAGCTGGAACATTAACAACATTAATTTCTGTTCGAAGCGAATACGCAGCCATTAATATTCTGGTTGCAATAATTGTTAATGCAGTTTTAGTGTATTTAGTTTTAAAAAATACTCATCACATTGAACGAATATTAGGCAAAGGAGGAATTTCGGTTATTCGAAAGATCTTTGGAATAATTCTCTTAGCTATTTCGGTTAGATTGTTCACCTCCAATATCGGAACTCTACTAACCTAACGATAAATTTAACTTTCAATATTTTCGAATTCTAAATTATAATTCAAAACAAATGTCCAAAGGTTCTGAAGAAATATTCAAAAAAGTCATCTCCCATGCTAAAGAATATGGTTTTGTATTCCAGAGCAGTGAGATTTATGACGGCCTAAGCTCCGTTTACGATTACGGACAAAATGGCGTTCTATTAAAGAACAACATAAAAAATTATTGGTGGCGATCAATGGTGCAACTAAACGATAATGTAGTTGGAATTGATTCTGCTATTTTTATGCATCCTGATGTCTGGCGAGCTTCAGGTCATATTGATGCTTTTAATGATCCCCTAATTGACAATAAGGATTCCAAAAAAAGATACAGAGCAGATGTTTTAGTTGAAGAATATGCTGAAAAACTTTTACAAAAAGCTGATAAAGAAGTTCGAAAAGCAGCTCTTCGCTTTGGAGACTCTTTCGATGCAGAACTTTACCGAGAGACAAATAGCAGAGTTGTAGATTATTTGAAAAGGGCAGATTCTGCATTAAGTAGATTTTCTTTAGCCCTAAATAGCGACGATCTTAAAGCGGCTCGTCAAGTGATTATTGATGAAAAAATTACTTGTCCTGTAAGTGGTTCATCAAATTGGACTGAGATTAGACAATTTAACTTAATGTTTGGAACAAAAATAGGTTCTGTCGCAGAAGGCGCGACTGATCTATTCCTCCGCCCTGAGACTGCTCAAGGGATCTTTGTTAATTTTCTTAATGTTTTTAAAAGTGGGAGAATGAAAATCCCGTTTGGGATTGCTCAGATCGGAAAAGCATTTCGAAATGAAATAGTTGCGAGACAATTCATATTTAGAATGAGAGAATTTGAGCAAATGGAAATGCAGTTTTTCATAATGCCTGGCTCAGAAATAAAATGGTTTGAGCACTGGAAAGCCTCCAGACTAAATTGGCATAAATCTTTAGGGTTTGATCATGAAAACTATCGATACCATAACCATGAAAATCTTGCTCATTATGCAAATGCCGCTGTAGATATCGAATACAAATTCCCCTTTGGATTTAAAGAATTAGAGGGGATTCATAGCAGAACAGATTTTGACTTAAAACAACATTCGAAATATTCCGGAAAGAAGCTTCAAGTATTTAATCCGGATAAAAATGAAAACTTCACACCAAGTGTTATCGAGACATCCATCGGATTGGATAGAATGTTTCTAAGTGTTCTTTCAGAATGTCTAGAAGAGGAAACTTTAGAAGATGAAACTTCAAGGGTCGTTTTACGTCTTCCTCATGCACTAGCTCCAAATCAAGCCGCCATACTTCCTCTGATGAAAAAAGATGGACTTCCGGAGTATTCAAAGAAGATTTATGACGAGCTGAAAATCAATTTTCAATTAATGTTTGATAGCAAAGACGCCATTGGAAAAAGGTATCGTAGACAGGATGCCATTGGAACTCCGTTATGTATAACTATTGATCACGAAACATTAAACGATGATACTGTTACCATAAGAGACAGAGATAGCATGGGCCAGAAACGAGTAAAAGTTGCCGATCTATATTCCATTATAAAGGATTTAACATCGATAGAAAGACTTCTTAAAAAACTTTGAATCAAACTATTACTTGCGTAAAGTCCATATTTCCATACATTTGCAAGTAGGATTTTCACTCAACAAAAAGAAAAATTATGAAAAAAGTAAGTTTACTAATGAGCACATTGGCATTGATTGCCCTTGTTGCCTGCAACAACACAGAAGAAGTTATGGCTGAAGAAGTTATGGCTGAGGAAGTTATGACTGAAGAAATGACTGAGGAAGCAACTGAAGAAATGACTGAGGAAGCAACTGAAGAAATGACTGAGGAGGCAACTGAAGAAATGACTGAGGAGGCAACTGAAGAAATGACTGAGGAAGTAGCCGAATAAGTCTTCAGCTTATATCTATTTTAAAAGCCGTTTCACTAGATGAAGCGGCTTTTTTATTATCCCCTTTCTATATATTCAAGAATTCCCTATCAAGCACTGATCAACGATAACACCTGCTTTTTTTAAAAATTCTATCCCTGAAACATCTTTATATTCTTTATTGTAAACCACTCGTTGAATTCCCGCTTGGTGAATAAGCTTGCTGCAATTTGAACAAGGAGACATTGTTAAATATAATGTTGCTCCGGTACAACTCTGGGTCGAATTAGCAACTTTCAAAATCGCATTAGCCTCGGCGTGAAGAACATACCACTTTGTAAACCCATTGTCATCCTCGCAAACATTCTCAAACCCTGATGGAGTACCGTTATATCCATCAGAAATAATCATTCTATCCTTAACAATTAAGGCACCAACTTTTCGTCGATCACAGTATGATAGTTTTGACCATTCTAGAGCCATTCGGAGATATGCCTCATCGTATTTTCCCTGTTTATCCATGGAATTTTCTATAAGTTTAACTCGGAAACTTAATCTTGCACTTTTTTAAATAAGTGCCCAGAGCGGGAATCGAACCCGCACACCTAGGGTACACGAGTTTGAGTCGTGCGCGTCTACCAGTTCCGCCATCTGGGCTACTAGAAGGCAAACATACTATAAAAATGTTTACATTTGCACCCCGAATATATCAAAATTATGCAACCCGTAGCAAAAATTTTCGCAGGGCGAGCTACTAAAACCTTGGCCGATCAAATATCGGCCTCCTATGGAATTCCATTAGGAGAGGTTAATATATTGAAATTTTCTGATGGAGAATTTTTACCCTCATTCATAAAATCTGTCAGAGGAAGTCGTGTGTTTTTAATTCAAAGCACCATGCCAAGCTCGGATAATTTATTTGAACTTCTCCAAATGATTGATGCGGCTAAAAGAGCCTCGGCGAGACACATAACAGCCGTTATCCCTTATTTTGGTTATGCTCGTCAAGATAGAAAAGACAAGCCAAGAGTTCCTATCACTTCCAAGCTAATTACAAATTTACTAGAAGCTGCTGGAGCTACTAGAGTAATGACTATGGATCTTCATTCAGATCAAATTCAAGGATTTTTTGAAATCCCTGTGGATCATTTGTACTCTAGTTCATTATTCATTCCAGATATTGAAAGTCTAAAATTATCGGATCTCACTATTGCCTCTCCAGACATGGGAGGATCAAAAAGAGCCACGGCATATGGAAATCAACTGAGTGCAGAAGTAGTAATCTGTTACAAGCAGAGAAAGCGAGCCAATGAAGTTGATAAAATGACTGTTATTGGAGACGTTTCTGGACGCAATGTTATTTTGGTTGATGATATGGTTGACACTGGAGGAACGTTAGTAAAAGCTGCGGAAATGCTAATGATTCAAGGGGCAATAAGTGTACGAGCGTATTGTACTCATGGGGTTCTTTCTGGTGACGCAATTAAAAAAATAGAGAAATCTAAACTTAAAGAACTTGTTATAACAAATACTATTCCCCAACTTGAGCGCGGTTCAAAAATACGTGTGCTTAATGTTGCCTCTCTTTTTGCATCTGTGATGCAAAAAGTAAATTCAAATGAGTCCATAAGTGGACACTTCGTAATGTAACCTCTGAAATCTTATATCTCCATGCAATCTATCTCAATTAAAGGAAAAGTTCGAACTGAACTTGGTACAAAATCTGCAAAATCATTACGCGCCTCTGGCGAGGTACCATGTGTAATTTATGGTGGTAAAGAAACCATTCATTTTAGCGCTCCAATTTTAGGTTTTAGAGATCTCGTTTATACCTCTGAAGCTCGTGTAGCAAATATTGACCTAGATTCAAGATCATTTGTTGCCGTTATTCAGGACATGCAGTTTGATGTCTTAACAGATATTTTAACTCATATGGATTTCATTGAAGTAATTCAAGGTAAACCTGTTACATTAAATGTTCCTGTCTCTTGTACAGGAAATGCTAGAGGCATTCGTAACGGTGGAACTTTGAAATCCATCCTTCGTTCTTTAAAAATAAAAGGAGATATAAATGACCTTCCCTCCTTGATTGAACATGATATAACAGAACTTAAAATTGGTGAAGCCATTCGTGTTGTAGATGTAAAAAAAGGGAAACCTTATGAGATTTTAAATGCAGATGCTGCTGTTGTGGTCACTATTAAAATGTCTCGTAAAGCTGTTCTAGAAGAAGACGACGCAACAGCTGAAGGCAATGAAGGCGGCGAAGAGAATACAGAGGCCGCGGCCGCTGAATGAAGAAATATCTCATAATCGGATTAGGAAATCCTGGGACAGAATATGCCCAGACCAGACATAATATTGGCTTCAAAGTTTTAGACTCTTGGATAAATGACTATGAATCTTCATTTACCCCTGTTCGCTATGGAGATTTTGCTAAGATTAAAATAAAGGGTCGAACTGTTTTGTTTATTAAGCCCAATACTTTTATGAACATGAGCGGAAAAGCAGTACGATATTGGATTCAGCAAGAAAGTATCCCATTTGAAAATGTCGTTGTTGTTCTAGATGAGCTTGCATTGCCCTTAGGTGAAATTCGTTTAAAATTAAAGGGTTCTGACGGAGGACATAATGGATTAAAAAGCATTCAAGAGATTCTTGGTCAGCAGGATTTTGCTAGACTACGTTTTGGAATTGGACAAGAATTTTCAAAGGGTCAACAGACTGATTTTGTCCTTGGAAAGTGGACCTCTGACGAGGCTAAGCAAATTGAACCAGGAATTAAAAATGCAATCAACCTCTTAGAAACATTTGTGCTGTCCGGACCTAACATTGCAATGAACCGTTATAATCAGTAATTCATTAAATGCCGCTATTTCTATACTTTTTGGGGCATTATATCTAGTTAGCGCATTCTAAATTCGCAAAGTGAAACTACTCCTTAAAGCTCTATTTGTATTTGTTTATTTTTCTACCGTCGTCGTGGCCCAAAGCTCCATTCTAGAGGGGGAATTAATTAATGCAGAAAAAGACAGCATCAAATCAAAGTACTTAATTACTGTTCAAGGGGATGATTGGAGAGCAATATCATATAGCGATGAAGACTATAAATTCCGATTTACGAACTTGCCCACTGGCTTATGCAATTTGACTATTACAAAACATGGTGACCAATCAAGTATGGTCCTTCACGAATTATATCTTTCTCCGATCAAACCTTTGCAGTTAATAATCCCATTTGAAACATCGTTTTTTTTAGATGAAGCTGTTGTAATAGCTGAAGCGTTTAAAACAACAACAGAGACTCCCCTTTCCATTAAAAACATTAATTGGACTGAAATGCAAAGAATGCCAGGAGCCACATTAGATTTATCCAAATCCATTCAAAGTTTTCCAGGGGTATTGCCAAAATCAAGTTTCGGATACAATATATCGATCCGAGGCGGGAGCTCAAGTGAAAACATCTATCGAATGGATGGAATTGATATTCCAGCCATAAATCATTTTAGTATTCAAGGAGCTTCTGGCGGCGCCGTTAGCCTTATCAATATGGATTTCATACAAGGTGTCGAACTATATTCCGGAGCCTTTCCTTCCTCAATGAGCAATGTGTTATCTGGCGCATTAAATATCGAACTTAGGAATGCTCGGACAGATAGAGCTGGAATTCGAGTGACGCTGGGCGCCACAGACTATGGAGCAACTTTAGAACTACCCATTGGAAAGCGTGCTAACTTGATGATCTCAGGAAGAAATAGTTTTTCACAACATTACTTTAAACTTTTTAGCATTCCCGTTCTTCCTACATATCAAGACGCCCAAATGCGTTTTCACTATCGGATTTCTAAAAAAAGAGACCTAACTATTATTGGGCTCGGAGGGTGGGATAAATACGAACTCTTTATAAAACCGAATAATAGAAGTAGTGATGCGTTACTCTATAATGTTGGGTATATCCCTGAGGGGGACCAAACCACAAAAGTTTTGGGTGCGCGCTATAGAAATTTTGTTAAAAATGGACTAGAAAAATTCGTTGTAAGTATTGACAAGATTACAAATAATGCCGATAAATTTATAGGCAACAATAGAGATAATCCAAATGATCGTCAATTAGAATATCGCGCTTCAGAACAGAAAACTCGCATGCGCTATGAAAGACTTTGGGAAGTGAGTGACGGAAAGAGTTTCATACTAGGGGTTAGTGGGGAGACTTTTCAATGGTCGGTTGATTCATGGTCGATAAAAGGTAGTTTTACAGGTGTAGATACTTTGAGCTTAATAAACAATTCTTCTATTATTCAAGCAGGTGCTTTCGCAACGTACAATCAAAACGTATTAAAAAATAAAGGAAGCCTGAGCCTTGGTATTAGGATGGATCTTTCAAACTTTAATTTAAACATGGTAAACCCTTTGCGCCAGATTGCGCCTCGGGCTTCCTTTAAATATCAGCTAAGCCCTAAGTGGGCTTCAAATACACATTTTGGAAGGTACACCAAACTACCACCGGCTATCATTTTAGCGGCTAACAGAAGTCAAAATCAAAGTCCTTCATCTGATTTCACTTTGGCAGATCATTTTGGAACAGGCGTCGAATACCAAAGTGGGAAAACATATCGTGTCTCGATGGAGGTATATTCTAAAAGCTATAGTCGTGCACCATTTTTAGAAAGGGATAAAATAGCTTTTGCAAATGCCATTGGAACATATGTTGCTGTAGGCGATCAAGCTTCTAGCTCAACAGCAGTTGGCCGGGCATATGGCTTTGAACTTTTTTTACAGCAAAAACTGAAAAAAAATTATTGGTGGATGGCGGCTTATAATTACGGCAAAAGTGAATACAAAACGGCCAATAGTTCTTGGAAACCTTCAGTTTGGGATAGCCGTCATACAGCAAGTGTGACAACTGGTAAAGTTTGGGGGAAAGGATGGCAGGTTGGGGCGAAATGGCGTTTCTCGTCAGGAACTCCTTACACCCCTTTTGATGTTTCATCTTCCTCACTTACAACCAATTGGGATATTCTGCAACGAGGTATTTTTGATTATACTGTGGACAAAAAGTATTTAGATAAATATAGACAGCTTGACATACGCTTAGATAAAACATATGCAAATAAAGGATCTAGTCTTTCATGGTTTTTAGATTTATCAAATATTGCTAAAAATAAGATCCCACAAATGCCTTATTTAACAGTAGTTAGAGACCCTGATAGTAAAAACCCAATTGAAGACCCTAATGACCCTAGCCGTTATCAAACTGAATTTATTCCCAGCGATACAGGTCGAATTCTCCCCACCATTGGTTTGATCTTAGAATTTTAAACGCGCATATGTGATAGGTTTTAATCTACATATAAACATTAAAATTTCACAAGCATATTTATAGTTAATATTGCTTTATACTCAAGAAGCTAAATTCATGAAGGTTAAGCTTTACATTTCTGCTACAGCTCTATTTCTTTCAAATTATTTTGCAATAGCGCAAACTGTTAGTGACGCCAATGGTAACTTAAATATTATTCCAGCGCCCAGTGAAATAATATGTTCTGGTGGTCTGGTTTCAATTGATGGTCCTATAAATATAATTTTTGATCAAGAGCTACATTTTCAAGCAGAAATTGTGTCCAAATTTCTGGGAGGCATAGGTGTTAAGGTCTCCTCTGGCTCAGCGCAGATGTTATTTATTTCAATAAATAATGAATATTCTGAACCCGAATCATATGAGATTTGTATAGATAAAAATTCGATTAAACTTTTGGCTAATTCATCTGCCGGCATATCAAGAGCTATCGCGACACTCGAACAACTATTTCTTCTAAATAGGTCAAATTCAGAAATAAGGCTGCCAAAGGTTTACATATTTGATAAACCAAAATTTATTCATCGTGGACTTTTATTGGATTGTGCCCGACATTTTTTTGATAAAAAAACGATCTTACAATATATTGATTTACTCGCTTTTTACAAATTAAATACGCTTCATTGGCACTTAACGGAAGATCAGGCTTGGCGAATTACAATTGATAAATACCCTCGTTTAAAGAGCATTTCCTCAAGTCGAATAGAGCCAAATGGGGATATTTATAGTGGTATTTATTCAAAAAATGATATTCGAGAAATAGTAAAATATGCTGAAAAGAGAAATATTACAATTATCCCTGAAATTGAGCTCCCTGGTCATTCTCAAGCTGCCATAGCCGCATACCCAGAACTATCATGCACCGGAGAAAAAGTCTTCGTAGCGAATGACTGGGGGGTTTTTAAAGAAATATATTGTGCAGGAAATGAAGAGGTTTTTAGATTTTTAAAAGATGTTTTATCAGAAGTCATTGATTTATTTCCATCGAAATACATTCATATTGGCGGTGATGAAGTACCTAAAATTCGGTGGGAGAATTGTCAAAAATGCCAAAAAAGAATAGTTGATAATAATTTAGACGGGGAACGAGGTTTACAAAGTTATTTCATCAAAAGGATTCAAAATTTCCTGAATGCAAATGGTAGAGAAATAATTGGTTGGGATGAAATACTTGAAGGTGGCATATCAAGTGAGGCGGTTATTCAATCTTGGAGAGGGGTTGAATATGCCATTGAGGCCTTAGAGGCCGGAAATTCCGTAATTATGTCTCCAACTTCACATGCCTACTTGGACTACGATCTAAAAGCAATTGATTTAAAAAAAATATATCTATTTGATCCGATCCCTAAAGGAATAAACCCAAAACTTCATGGTCAAGTCATAGGTGGAGAATGTAATATGTGGACGGAGCATGTTCCTGATAAGAAAACACTAGACTCTAAAGTGTTTCCAAGACTAATAGGAATGGCAGAGGCCCTCTGGAGTACTGGAGTGAAAGACTATGACCACTTTAATTCCAGAATAGAATCACACTATGATATTTTAACAAACTTTAATATACAATATGGTGAAGAATCTTTACCGATATCTTACGAAACTTTTTTTTTGAATGATTCATTATTTTTAAAACTATTTTCTATTGATAATGAGAATACTGAAATATATTTTAAGCACGTTAATACTTCATCATCTGCAAATTTTTTACTGTATAGCTTACCAATTCTAATTGATACTAATTGTGCAATATCTGCTAGGGCTTTTAAATCTGAAAAGCCATACGGTGAGGAAATTATTATTCCTTTAAGTCAGCATAAAGCGATAAACAAAGAACCCAAATACACCGATAACTTCAGTGAATTTTATGACGCCGGAGGAAAACTAGGGCTTGTTGATGGCAAATTAGGGACACTAGATTTTCGGGATGGTAACTGGCAGGGATTCTGGGGTAAGAATATTGAAATCATTATTGATTTAGGAAAAGATTTATCCCAGATTAATGAGATTATATCTAATTTTTATCAATTTAGTAATTCATGGATTTTCCTACCAAGGTCTATTAAAATAGAAACCTCGTTGGACAAAAAATCTTGGGAACGTGATGATTTTAACGTATTCTACCCACTGCAGAATCCGAGAAAAAGAGAAAAAGAGATTAGTCAAATTAAGCTCATACCCAATAGAAAAAGAAAAACTCGTTATATAAAAATAATAATCGAAAACTTTGGGAAAGTTCCACTCTGGCATGAAGCCGCGGGATCTGATTCATGGATTTTTATCGATGAAATTCAAGTTCATTAAACTTTAAGTAAAATGAAAAAA
>MDTF01003505.1_pt1 | contig 23682 bp, 17 predicted proteins | sample 811191 | NCBI WGS metagenome assembly MDTF01 (sample SAMN05326649, study PRJNA326480) | marine metagenome | isolation source: seawater | place: Southern Ocean | collected 2011
CTACGACCTTGTTTCTTTTTATATCTAAAAGTGCACCTTGAACTCCTTTTAGAGCTCCAAAGTTCACCTCAACTAAATCTCCTTTTTCGAATCGCTGGTATTCTTCCAACTGAACTTGATTGGATTCTCCTACAAGTCTCTTGATTGCTTCTATTTCAACATCTCGAATAACGCCTGGCTTTCCTAACCAAGTTACTCCGGCAACTATGCCTTGATCTTGTAATATCTGAGTCCGGATGGAGTCATTAACTCGAGCAAACAAATACGATTTGAATAATGGAACCTTCACTTTTTTTTTGCGATCGCTCCATTGTTTCATCTCTTCAATTACCGGACAGTAAACTTCAAAACCTTGCTCAATAAGTCGATCAGCCGTTTTCTTCTCTGATCTTGGCTTAGTATAAAAAGCTGTCCAATACCTATCACTTGAGCTCTCCATTGTTCCAAAGCAATAAGTATTTGTTTTTTGGGAATGGCTTTTCATCTGCTTCTTCAACAGAGTAGATGACATAACGAATCTTGCGCTCAGCGATTTTCTCAGCTTTTGTAATTAGCGTAGTCAAGTAATCGCGCTCTGGATTCCCAACAAAAATCAAATCAACAATATCAGCATTAATTCCTTTGGCTAAGTCACCACCTAAATACACCCGATCTAACTCTCCTAGTCTTTCTACTACATTCTCAACAATTCGATCTAGACCTGTGTGTTTCAAAACAATATTACGAACCTCCATAAACAATGGATGAGCAATATTTGCTTTGAACATCTTTCGATTACCGTCATTGAATGAATTCAGCATACCTGCATCTTCGAATCGATTTAACTCAACACGAATAGCATTGGTGCTCTCTCCAAACTCCCCTTCCAAAGATCTTAAGTAAGAACTTGACTCAGGGTTTAGAAAAAACTTCAGCAGTAGTTTTATTCTTGTTTTGGAAGATATTAAAGCGTCTAACATTGTTAATCAAGAGCTCAGGAGCTCGGGGGCTCAGATGCCCGGTTTATCTAAAAGTGATTTTCTGAAGAAATAAATCTTTTTACTTAATTCAATCAATTTAGGGTATAGTCTCTCTCTTTCATTAGTTGAAATTATCCCTCTTCTTTCAAATACATGTAAAATATTTACACATTCAAATAATGAGTTTCTTGAAATTGCCAAGAACCTTCAAACTCTTTATCTGAGTACGCACCAGAACCTTCTGCAATATTATTTGAGATACTTAGTGTCGCTGCATTTAATTGCTCTGCAAACCTGAATTTCTTTTGTTTTTCAGCTAACTCAGCAATATCGAATAACTCATCTCCAATCGTTATTGCCTCTTTCCAAATATCTAAGCCTTCAAACCTAAAATCCATTGTTTATTAATCTATGACGCTGAGCTACTGTGCATCTGAGCCTCTAAGCTATCCTTATATACTTAACCTCACCGCATGGCTTCGCCACGGTCAGTCACAGGACGAGCTAACCAATATTGAGTAACAAACTTACTCAATTAGTGTGTTTATCAAAACAATTTGACGTTAGATTTAAAGATTTGGAAACATTCTAGCTCAGTGATATCGAACTAGCTTTTGAGAGAACTCAAACTTCAGAATAAAAAACCACATGGGATTAAATATAAATGAGATTAATTTTAAAAATTAAGCCTCTACTCTGCCAAATAGCAATGTGCCCTTTCATCATAATTTCTGAGCGCTTCAAATAATATTTCAGAAAGGGATTAAACCATTTCACTAATTTGCCATCCAAACGCGTATCAAATGAAATGGATTAAGTACATTCTGATTGCCTTATTGGCTATTGCAATTCTTGTTGGAGCCAGCATTTTCTGGGTTTATCAAAGTCACCAAACAGATTATTCGGGTGATAAACAAATAGTAGGATTATCTAATGAAGTGGATGTCATTTATGATGACTACGGAATTCCACATATCTCAGCAGATAATACTCAAGATGCTTTTAGAGCTTTGGGTTACATCCATGCTAAAGATCGATTATTTCAAATGGATGTTCTCCGCAGAATTGGCTCAGGTAAATTGGCTGAATTCTTTGGCAAAGATTTACTTAAAACAGATCGTTTTTTCAGAACCATTGGCACTAAAAAGCATGCCGAAGAATCAGTCGCCAAGTGGATGATCGAACATCCTCAAAAACCTTATATGCAGTTGAGTCAAGCGTATATAGATGGTATCAATCAGTTTATTGAAGAAGAACATATCCCGTTGGAATATCTGTTCCTTGGATCAACACCAGAGAAGTTTACTGTTACCGATTTATACTACACTGTTTCTTACATGAGCTACAGCTTTGCTATTGCGCTACAAGAAGATCCAATGGCAAACTATATTCAATCTGAATTAGGAGCTGATTATGTAAACAGTTTAGGTCTTCATCATGATTCAACTTGGCATACACTAAAAAACACGTTTGCCTCAGACACCTCTCTGGTTGGAGAAATTCAAAATATCGTATCCTCATTACCTGCAGCTCCATTTTTAGGAAGCAATAGCTGGGTTTTAAGTCCGCAGAAAAGTAAATCTGGAAAAGTACTATTCTGCAACGATACTCACATTGGCTTTGCTCAACCCAGTGTTTGGTACGAAGCTCATATTGAGTCTCCTGAACTTTCGCTTTACGGGAACTTTTTAGCTGGATTTCCATTCCCTCTAGTTGGCCATACAAAGAGACATGCTTGGGGTTTAACTATGTTTCAGAATGATGACATGGATTTGTATGCCGAAGAAATTGAAGGCAATCGCGTTAAGTATGACAATGAGTGGACAGACATTCAATATAGAAAAGACACGATATTTGTTAAGGATGGTGATCCTGAAATCATCACAATCAGAGAAACACCTCACGGCCCCATTATCAATGATGCCAGTGAAATTGTAGGGAAATCGAAACAACAAACCTCAGTCTATTGGACATTCACCAAATTCCCGATTGAAGCTGCGTATGTTGCTTACGGTTTCTCCTTTTCTAAGAATATCGAAGAATTCAAATCGTACTTACCTCATTTGGCAGCACCTGGTTTAAATGTGATGTATGGGGATGCAGATGACAATATCGCTTGGTGGGCAACAGCCAAAATGATTAAACGACCAGATCATGTCAACTCAAAACTGATACTTGATGGTGCTTCTGGAAACGATGAACCAATTGGATGGTATGATTTTGAAAACAACCCTCATGCTGTGAATCCTGAATGGGGATATGTGCATAGCGCCAATAATCAACCAGAAAAACTAGCTGTTGATTCTATTTATTACCCAGGCTACTATTATCCTGGAGCTCGATCATTAGCTATTGCACAAGCATTAGAGGAGAAGGAACAATTTGACGTTGAAGATATGAAGGCCTTGTTGATGGCCAACACCAGTCCGATTTATCCAGAAAATGCTCAATTTCTCACCCAAGATATAGAGCCCAAAAACTCGCTAGAAGAATTTGCTTTATCCAAACTCCAAAATTGGGATGGGAATCACAGTTTGGAAGCAACTGAACCGGCATTGTATTATGCTTTAAATTATCAGGTTATTAAATTGAGTATGTCTGATGAGTTGAGTCCGTTCTACTTCAACACATTTCTCAATTCTCATTTAAGACTAAGAAGTTTCTACAAGTTCATTCGCTCTGAAAATTCACCTTGGTGGGATAATCAAAACACGGAAAACAAAGAGACGCGAAAAGATATTTTTCAAGCAGCATTTCAAGCGTCAGTTAAACAAGTAAGTGAAAGCATGGGTGACGATCCAGCAAAATGGGGCTGGAAAAACGTACATCAAGTTACGCATGAACATCCACTTGGAAAAGTGAAACCGCTAGACAAATTATTCAATGTGGGACCGTTTTCTGTTGCCAGTGGCGAGGAAGTCATCAATAAGCTACCTGCTCCATTATCAGATAGTTGTTACTACCCTGTTAAATCTGGTCCGGCAATGCGAATAATTATTGATTTTGCAGATATTGACCACGCTTGGAGCATAAACCCAACTGGTCAGAGTGGTAATCCGTTTTCACCATTTTATAAAGATCAAGCAGAAATGTATGTAAATGGTGATTTCAGACACATGTGGATGGATATTGATTCTGTAGAAAATCACACCTTTGCACGCCAAAAATTGACCGTTGTAAACTAAATCAATTCAATAAAGAAATTATCTCGTGAAGCTAAATATATTCTGTGTTCTAATAACCTTATTCATTCTTCCAACAAGTAGTTTATTCGCACAAAAAGCGGGCAAATACAAGATTAAAGGTCAAATTGTAGATTCAAGTACTGGCGCAGGATTAGAGTACGCATCTGTATCTGTCATTCACCTTCCAGATTCTGCTTTTGCGGGTGGAACAATTACTGATTTATCGGGAAATTTTGAACTGGATTTGACAGGAGCTGGTCAGTATTTACTGCGATATGATTTCATGGGATACAAAGCCAAACAGTCTGAGGTTGTTGAACTCACAAAAGCTAATCCTGTTAATACAGTTAACAAAGTTGAGCTCGATCCAAATGTGGAGCTTTTAGAAGAAGCAGTTGTTGAAGCAGAACGTAGTCAAGTCTCTATGAGTTTAGAGAAAAAGACTTTCGAAGTTGGTTCTGATCTATCTTCAATTGGTGGCGATGCAACCAGTATTCTAGAAAACGTTCCTTCTGTAACTGTTGACGCTGAAGGAAATGTGAGTTTAAGAGGTAACGGTAATGTTAGAATCTTAATTGATGGTCGTCAAAGCGGATTAGTAGCTATGAGTGCTGAAGATGCGCTACGAATGATTCCTGCAGATCAAATTGAACGAGTTGAAGTAATTACCAATCCAAGTGCTCGTTATGATGCGCAAGGGATGGCTGGTATCATCAACATCATCACCAAAAAAGAGAAAAAATCTGGAACCAACGGAAGTATCACTTTAAATGCAGGTGTTCCTCGTAATTATCAAGCTTCACTAAACCTAAATCACCGCACAGGAAACTGGAATTTCTTTGGTGGTTATAACTACCGTGATGGAAGCCACAGAGGTTACGAAGATCAAGATAGAACAACGTTTTATGACGATTCTATTTCTCAGGTAATTCAAGCTGAACACCGATTAAGATCTAGAGTTAGTCATAACATTCAAGGTGGTGTTGAATACATGGCTGGCAAGCACAACATCATTACATTGAATGGTTCGTACCGTATTAATGATGGTTTAAATGAAAACGATGTAACTTATAGGTTTGAGGATGGATACGATAATCCGTATGCATACGCATCTCGCGACAACGAAGAAGAAGAAGACCGTGTTAGTACCGATTGGAGCATGAATTACATGCGTACTTTCGAGAAGAAAGATCGAAAATTAACAGCTGACTTATCTTACACTACCAGTTTCGAAACAGAAATAACCAATGCCATTCAGCAAGGTGTAACCGATAATGGATCTCCTGATCCAAATGCAGAAACTAATCAAATAACAGACAACGAAGAAAACTTGAGAAACATCGTTTTTCAAGCCGATTATGTTGACCCGATGGGGAAAAACGGAAAGTTTGAAGCTGGTGTTAAAACGAGTTTCAGAACCATTGATTCTGATTATGAAGTAAGCGAGCAATTATCTGGTTCAAACGACTTCACTCCTGTTCCGGAGTACACCAACCATGTTATTTATGACGAGTCGATTTTAGCGGCTTATTTGATGTACAGTAAAGAGTGGGACAAAATATCATTTGCTGCGGGTGTTCGTACCGAGTATTCTATCATCAACGTGTCTCAAGAGCAATTGAATAGCGACAACTTAAAAGAATATATCAACCCTTTCCCTACTGCACACTTGAGTTACAAGTTCAACGAGTTTCAAAGTATTCAATGGAGTTACAGTAGAAGAATTAACAGACCACATTTTTGGTACTTGAATCCTTTCTTCTCATACGATAACCCTTTGAGTTTTAGAAGTGGAAATCCTAATTTAAATCCTGAATACACCGATGCATTAGAGGTTGCTTATTTGGTATTTAAAGAAAAATGGAGCATTTCACCTTCAATCTATTACAGACATACAACAGATGTTATTCAACGTGTTCAATATGTTGAAGAGGGTGTTACGATTTCGAGACCTGAAAATGCAAACCAAAGATCTGATTACGGATTGGAAGTAACTGGTAATTACAATGCATTTAAGTGGTGGTCTTTAAACGGAACCGTTAACCTATATGGATCTCGATTAGATGGTACAAACATTACCAATGGTTCTGAAAGAGATTATGTGAGTATGACTTTTCAGGCAAGCAGTATGATGCGTTTCCCGAAACTGTTCAACTTTCAAGTTAGGGCCAATTACACAGCGCCTTATGAAACAGCTCAAGGTAGAGACAATGGTCTGTTTTACGGAAGTATTGCTCTTACACGTGAGTTCATGAAGAAGAAAGCAACGGTTAGTGTTAAAGTACAAGACTTCACCAATTCAGTTCACCGTAGCGAATACTATGGTAGCAATTTTGAAACCTATCAACAAGGTCAGTGGAGACCAAGAATGTTCATTTTTGGATTTACATACAGACTAAATGCTAACGAACGTGATCGCCCTCAACGAGGCAACATGAATGGTGGCGGTGGAGACTTCCAGGATTAGGATTTGAGGAGCAAGGTATTAAGCACAAAGTATTAGGGTTGGAACAGAGAAATATTGACTTGTGAACTATATGCTTACGTTTCAAACTTGCGATTCTTCTACCTTTTTAACCACAAAAGGCACAAGAGAGCACAAAGGATTTTCACAAAGAGGTATCAAGAATTAAGTACAAAGTATTAGGAAGTTCGGGTATAAAATTCGGTCATCCTGCAACTTGTTTCAGCATCTCAACCAATATTAAACTGGATTTAGTAATCTTTTAAATGGTGATTGTTGTTCACGAATGGCATTTACAATTAAGCTTGATGGTTTTCTTTCGCTCAATTTCTTTCATTCTTTTGACTTGACTCAAAAGAATCAACTAGCGAAGCGATCTCATGAGCACCAAAAAAATTGACACGTAGCGAATAAAAACTCAAGACTACTAAAGGTTTTTGTAAGAAATGTTTGGTTTTAAGGGTAGGAAATATTGAACAAAATCCGTTCACTGAGCGGAGTCGAAGTGAATGGTGTTAAAATAAAAACGGTGACTAAACCTCACTTCAGTCACCGTTAAATTAATAAACACTAAAAATCAATCAAAAATTACTCAAAGCCATGTGTTTTGCAGTTCTGTGTCCACCTTTAGCAAAGCTCATTTCGTGAATACGAGAATCCATTGACTGAAAGAACAATGCGTTAGGATTTATGTAATTCACATCTAACTGAAATGAGTTGTCTACTGAAAGGATGTGTCCAAATTCATCTACGATACTCATTGTATCAGTATCAAACTCTAAATCACCCAAATACTTTTGGCATATGGTTGACAAAATCACAGATTTGAAATCTTGATCTTGAACAGCATTTTGCAAAGAAAAACGATAGAAAAACGCTTGATTAGATTGGTAATGTACCTGTAATCTAACAGCTTTACCATGTAAATACATTTTGTAAAACTCGATTACAACCCCCAATTTCTTGCGAACGATTCGCTCACGAGGAGTTCCAAAAAGCTTACGCACATGTCCTCTAGATAATTCTTCAAAAGGTAAACCATCAATTAAAGACAGTGACATGTCTGTTTTGCGTTCTCTTTTTTGAGCATTGTCTAAGACAACTTTGTAATCGTAAAATCTAACAAAACAGTACTCTTTAAATTGAGCATAGTAGTTATAATAATACGATGATCCCATTCGGGTTTTCAAACCCGACCAAACTAATATTCTATGGATCAATTTGTCTAACATGAGCAATGAGGGTTATTGCTTTTTTTCTATGATACAAAGTAAGGGCATCTCTACCCTTACTTGCAACCCTATTATTATCAGCTATGTAGACAAGTCTTTTCTATACATGGAAAACCAGCACTGGAGTTTTAGAATGATTGACTACAGACTCAGAAACGTGGTCAGAGATTAATCTTTTCAAACCTTTGAAGCCATGAGTAACCAATACGATCATATCTGCATCAACCAAATCGCTGTAATGCATGATGCCTTCATCTATATTAAAATCATTATAAATGTATTGCATAGCATCATCTAAGTCATACTGCTCAGCTACACGTTCCATTCTATTAATTGTATCTTCAGATTGCTCAAAATAGGCTGGAGTATTTACATACAACAAATGAAGTTCACTGTCTAAATCTTCAGCCATCTCTTTAACTTTTGGTAGCTGCTCATTGATATCAAACTCCAAGTAATCTGAAGCAAATACCATACAGTCAACATCAATATCTTGAACCTCTTCACGAACAGTTAACACAGGCACTTTACAATTGCGAACTACCTTTTGAGCGTTACTTCCGATAAAAGCTTCGCGGAATCCGCTAGCTCCGTGAGTTCCCATAACTAATACATCAACATTATTTTCGTGAACAGTTTCGTTGATATCATCAATCAAGTTTCCTGAGGTTAAATGAAGTACTACCTGTAATCCACCCGATTCAAGCTCAGACTTCATTTCATCCAATTGACTTTGCGCATCTTCCTTTTGCTTTTCAATGACTTGCATTAAAAGTTCGGGCTCAAAACCTGGTATCATTGGATCTCCAGAAGTAGTTAAACTCATGTCTACATATTTCTGCACCGAATCAATGGTATGCATAACATGAAGTACACTGTTGCTCTTTTGAGCTAGATATTTTGCTGTAGAAAACGCGCCTTTGGCTGCGTCTGAGAAATCGGTAAGTATGAGGATATTTTTCATGGTGCGAGATTTTATATTGTTGAACTAAAGATTCTGGTTTGTGGTTGATTTCTTCTCAACCTAGCATCAAATGCCATACAAATATTACGAATAAACGGCTTGCCTGCTTCGGTAACGGTGAGTTTATATGGCTCGATTTCGATTAATCCATCTACTTGCATTTCTTCAAGCATCTCTAAGCCCGTGTACCAACTTTCTGTTTGCATAGATTCATCTAACCAAGTTGTTTCAAATCTACACATCAAATTCAATATATGCTGACGGATCACCAAATCTTCTTCATCTAACATGTGTCCTCTGAAAACTGGTAACTCCCCTGCTTCCACTCGTTTTTGATAATCTCTAATTTGCTTCTCGTTTTGAGCAAATGCTCCCCAAGAATCGCTAATAGAACTTACACCCAAGCCAATCATCAATTTAGTTGATGTAGTTGTGTACCCCATGAAATTGCGATGCAAACTTTTGTTCTGAACTGCTGTATACAATTCGTCTTCAGGAAGTGCAAAATGATCCATGCCTATTTCAACATATCCATCTTTCTCTAAAGTAGCTTTACCCAATTCGTACAACTCACGTTTAGCTTCACCCTTAGGCAAATCTTCTTCAGTAAACCTGCGCATAATTCCTTTTATCCATGGAACGTGCGCATAGCTGTAATATGCAATTCGATCTGGACGCATTGAGCGTACTTCATCAAAAGTTCTTGAAATAGAATCAGCTGTTTGAAGCGGCAATCCATAAATCAAATCAAAGTTGATGGATGTGTATCCTACTTCGCGTGCCATTTTAACAACACCAGAAACCAACTCAGGAGATTGCACACGATTGATTACTTCCTGAACTTTCGGGTCGAAATCTTGAACTCCAAGACTCAATCTTCTAAATCCTAGTTGGAAAAGTGTTTGAAGATGTTCTCGCGTTGTTGAATGTGGACTCGCCTCAAAACTGAATTGATGGTTTTCAGACACCTCTGCAGTTTCTAGAATCTCAGATAACATCCACTTTAAATTCTCAGGACTAAAGAACGTTGGCGTTCCTCCTCCCAGATGAATTTCACTGATTATCGGTTTCGATGGCAGTAGATTTAAATACAACTGCCACTCTTTCAAAACTGTTTCGATGTAAGGAACCTCTACCTTATGATTTTGAGTGTATTTCATGTTACATCCACAGTAATGACAAGCTGTATTGCAGTACGGAAGGTGAATGTATAGACTAATTTCACCTTCACTATTGGATGCTGTAAATGTTTGAACTACTTGATTTTTCCAGGCATCTCCTGAGAAGCCTTTGTCTTCCCAGTAAGGTACTGTAGGATAACTGGTGTAGCGCGGACCTGGAACATTATATTTTCTGATTAAATCCGTAATCATCTTTGCAACTGATTATATTGCAAAGTTGGCAATAGTATATGACACATGAACTGATGAATGTCAGGTTGTAAACATGAGTATTGTCAATTATTTGGTTGAAGTATTAGGTAATTAGTACAAAGTACCGTCATCTAGCACCCGCTTATTGACGACTTAATATGAACTAACGAATGATTCCTGTGCTAAACCTTGTTCTCTACAAAATCTTTAGACTTGATGTGATTTTTCGAATTCGGAAACGATATATGTAGTAAAAGAGAATAAATGAGTTCTGAGCAGTATGGTGAAATAATGGATTTAATCCAGCAACATCGCAACTTGATTTATAAAGTTGCTAATGCCTATTGTTCCAACAAAATGGATTTTGAAGACCTTGTTCAAGAGATTATCATCCAAATGATTACTTCTTATGAACGATTTGACCACCAGGTTAAAGCAACTACTTGGATGTATCAGTTAGCAATTCATGTTTCTATTTCTTTTACTCGAAAACAAAACACACAAACCAAACACTTTGCCCCTTGGAATGAGCAACTGATTCATATCAAAGAAGAATCAGCTGAAGAATTAAATGAGAATTTAGAGCTCTTAAATTCCTTTATAAACGAGCTTCCCTCGATCAAAAAAGGAATTATGATTCTATATTTAGATGGACTTGATCATGATGAAATTGCCTCCATCATAGGAATATCTAAAACCAATGTGGGGACTCAAATTAACCGAATAAAAAAAGAATTAAGCAAAAAATTTAATCTGCAATAATCATGGAATCAATCAATATAAATGAGTTGTGGTTACAACATGAGCATAAGCTGACTCGTCAAATCGAGTTGAATTCAAAAGCTATAAAACAACAATATATTTCTGAAGCCAAGAATCATATTAAAGGCATTTGGCTGTTCCCTGTAATTGCACTATTGTTCTACCTTGCAACTGCCAGTTACAGTTTGTACTTCATCATACAGAACCTGAATCAGTGGTATTTTATAGGAGCTGGATTCACAGTTTTTATTTTTTCAGTTCTTTTTATACACTCCTCAACCTTACAACTAAAAGGTATTATCAACATCGATTACAATCTGCCCATTATCGACTTACAAAAAAGACTTTTAGACACTCAACTGAGCTTCATAAGGAACATCAAAATTGCTGTATGGATCATTCCATTTGGCCCACTTGTTGGCGTGTTTTTCATGAAATCACTTTTTGGTTTTGATTTAGTGCAACTGTGGGGTGAGAAAATGTTGTTTGGTTTTTCGATAACAACGCTTATGCTCGAAATAATCGCTTGGTATCTATCACGTAAATTGAATACTAGAACTATACCTTCATGGCTGAAATGGTTGATGAAAGGAAACGGTAGTCAGTTTGAGGAAGCGATTAAGCTGTTGGAGGAAATTAAGGAAGTTGAAGAGTGCCATAGCTCAAAGGCTTAAGATATCAGCATATGACTGTATGAAGTATAAATCAATTACTACTTAGTATAAACAGTCATAAATTCTGAAGCAATTTCAGAATGACACGGCTCTCAAACTCCATAACCAGATAATGGTTTTATGTGTTATGAACTGAATGTATCGTTGACTTCGACTCAACTCAGTCAACAGAAAGTACCGAATCAATACCCACCAGTAGAAAGCAATACAAGCGTACATGCTTCCTCATGTTCAATTCCTGCTTTTTCGAGTTTTGTGTAAAACTCTGGATTTTCAGTTCCTGGGTTAAAAATAACGCGCTTGGGATTTAGGCCAATGATATAATCATACATATCTGGTTGTCGCTGAGGACCAACATACATGGTAACTGTATCTAATTCTTCTATTTGATCAGGCCATTCTGTAACAATTGATTCGCCTTCAATTTCACCTGCTCTAACACCAAGAGGAACAACAGGATGGTGGTGTTTTTTTAGTCGACTTGTTGCTTGATAAGCATATTTATGTGATTTATCGGTAGCACCGATTATAGCAGTTTTCTTCTTCATTCTTGGTATTGTTTCGGTTTGGTGGTCCAGTCGTATTTTCTGAAAACCAATTTAGGCTCTTTATCAGCAGGAACCTTGTTGTATTTTTTAAGTAATCCAAGAATTCCTGATTTACCTCCAAAATCTTTACGGTACCAGCCAAAAATTTTAGATACCTCAACGGTGTTTTCAGATTCGTTGTATGTAGTTGTTGTATTAATAAATCCTTCTTCTGCTTGATGAAGCTGTTTATCTAACTCCTCAACCTCATAGTAATAAATTGGAGGCGCGCTAACTGCACCGGCATTAAGAGCAAAGTGAATTCTATAATCTGGATTATCTACTCTCAAGTCTTTTTCATATTGAGCGGGAAATGGCTTTGAAATACCTCTAGCCCACACAATTTTTGAATAACGTAGGATACCATGTTCAATACGATTGAGGTTGAAGCTTTTTCCTGCTATTTGAATGAATTCTTTTCTAAAAAAGGCATATTTACTAACTGGAGTACTAGCTTCTGACAATTGAATTTGAGCAAAACTGTTGTAGATATTCACCCAAAACGCAGTTTTCTTTTGGTCATTATCTAGCTCAATAAGAAGCGAATCATAAGACATATTCGCTAATGCTACTTTGTACTCTTGATAATCGTATCCCAACTTGATGTTTGAGAATAAATCTTCGGCTAACTCAATAGCCGATTGAGCTTGAATACCTATAGTTGAAACTGCTAATAAAGCTGAAAGAATGATGTGTTTTAACATGTGAATTTTCTTGTTGTATCTAACCTAACTCTGTAACAAATCAAACGCAAAATTGTGCAATAGTAATTAAAAACAAGGCTAGTTACATGTTGTAGAGCTAGCGCACTAAATGCACTTTACCTTTGTAGGTCTTAAGATCCCCCCCCGTTAAACTCCTTAGCTCAATAGTCCACACATACATGTCCATACCCGCCTCTTGGCTTGAATCCTTAACAACGCCATCCCAAGCATCATCAAAATCATTGGTTTCAAAAACCAATTTGCCCCATCTGTCGTAAATTTTAAACGAGTATTCTGAATCACTAATTCCTAAACCTTCGGGTTTAAATACATCATTGTGATAATCTCCATTTGGAGAAAATGCATTTGGAATGTAAAAGTTAAACTCAGGGTTCATAACAAGTATCCTTGTTGTTGTATCAACACATTCACTATCAGTTACCACCTCTAACATGACTGGATAAAGGCCTTCTTCTACTGGGAAAACATATGTTGGATCAAGTACATTTGAACTATCTAACCCTGCAAAATTCCAATTGTAAGTTCTTATGTTTCCAAATGACCTATCGTATAAACGAACTGTTGGAGTAAATACGGTAGTTGGATTGGGGGTCATGGTGAAATCAGCTTCAGGAAGAGGATTTACATTGATGTAATCTCTACGAATAAAATCACCCTCACATCCATCTGTTGAAATAACATGTAGCTGAAGGTCATATAACCCTGTACTTAAATCGTTAATTACCACATTGGGTGTGGTGAAATTATAGTCACCAATTGTCCAATAAACTTGTTGAGACGAAGGTGTTGTATTCTGAAACTCTACACGTAAAGGTTCACAACCTGATAGAGGTGTTAAAGCATCTAGTGATGGTATTACCTCTGGGTATAATGTAATCGTTACCGAGTCATAAACATCTGGTGAACCACAACCATCTGAAAGTCTAACAATATAAGTTGTAGTTGTTTGAGGTGAAACTTGAGTTGATGCTGAATTAGGCCTACTAACTGCCGTTGTTGGAGTCCAACTATAAGCATATCCTGAGTTTGGATTACCTCCCGTTCCAACAGCACTAATCTGAGCTATTTCATTCAAACATATAGCTGTATCTCCAAAAGCTGTTACTTGAAGTGAATCAAATAGATTAACGGTAAATGAATCTGTATTTGAAATACAATTATTCACATCAGTGGCGTAAACTGAGTAAACAGAATTAGCTTGTGGACAAACATTTTCTGTGTAAGAAGACCCGTTAGTTCCAGTCCAGAAATAGTTATACGGACCTCCATTGCCTCCTGTTAAATTAACTGATAAATCGATGCAATTAGATACACAAATAGTTTGTGTATTAAACGACCCAGCTAACTGAAGAGGAGTTGGTTGAGTTACAGTAACAACTGTGTCTCTCATACATCTGTATCCGCTATCGTATACTACTATATGGTAGTTTCCGCTAGTCAAAGAATCAAAGTAGATGTTAGATGTTGTGTTTTGACCATTATCAATACTGTACATATACGGTGAAACACTTCCCGATGCAATTACAGTTAGTCCTCCATCTTCGTATCCATTACAACTAGTTGGATCTAATTGGATAGAACTAAAAATCAGCTCAGTTGGTTGTGTTATTGTATACATCGAATCATAGGTACAACCTAAAGAATCTGTTACTCTGACCTGATAATTACCAGCGCACAAATTACTGGTTGATGGTTGATTAGACCCGTGTCCATACCAATTGTATGAATATGGTAAAACACCTCCAGATATTTGAACTGATACTTTACCTCCACATGCATCGTAACAAGTATCGTGATCTATTTGCATGTTCATTGAGAGTGGTGTTGACTGGGTTATTTGAGCCAATTGCGGCATGGTTGAACACAAGTTTGCATCGGTTACGACAACCTGATACATACCTGATAACAACTGGGTGAAAGTTGGACTATTTTGATAGTTCGCACCATTATTTATCGAATAGATATATGGAGCTACTCCACCCTGAGCTACCACTTGAATTTCACCAGTTGTATCACCAAAACAGAAGATGTTTTGCCTAATAATAGAATCTATAACCAACTCTGGATTTCCATCGACTACCACTTGTTGAGGCATAGAACTACAGCCATTCGTATCTTCAACTACAATCCAATATGTGGTATCGGCCAGATTGGAAAATAAGCTAGCACTTTGAGTTGATACTAAGTTATTGTTGCTATACGATAGTGCACCGTTTCCTCCTGATGCATAAACTTGGATGGCTCCATTAGCATAATTGTAACAGGTTTCATCAGTTACATCGAATGAATCAATTACTGGAGGTTCTAAATAAGCGATGTAAGCTGAATCCATTGTACTCATACAGCCATTAGAATCCATCACTAAAACCTCATAAAAAGCTGAAGGCAAGTTTGTAAATACAGGTGATGTTGAATAATTCAAACCGTTGTCTATACTGTATTGGTATGGTGCATATCCCATTACAGTAGAAATGCTAATCTCACCTACAGCGTTATTGGTACACAATATATCTGTTGTGACAACAGTATCTATTTGAGGGGGCTCAAAATATTTTATGTAAACTCCTTGAGGAGTAGTTTCACATCCCAAAGAATCACGAACCACAATTGAATAATTTCCAGAATCTAAATTATTTATCAATGATACATTTGAGAACGTATTCCCACCATCAACACTGTAAGTATAAGGCTGAACACCACCTTGTACAAATATTTCTATTGTTCCACTTGTATCGTAATCACAGTAAAAGTTTGAACTTGTGGTGCTATCAACCAACAAAGGTGCATGGCCACCAACAACTGTAGATTGGTGTATTTTACAACCTGCTGTATCTTCAATTCCTACCCAATATGAACTGTCAGCTAATCCGTTAAAGATAGAGTCTGTTTGAGAAGTAATTAAACTGTCAATACTGTATACCAAGGATCCATTTGAAGAACTAGCGAAAACACCTATTATACCATCTGAGAATCCGTAGCAAGTTTCATCTGAAACAACAACAGAATCAATAACTGGAGGGACATACTCTACAATTGTGTCATAGTTGATTGGGCTTAAACAACCAGAGCTATCCATAACCTGAATAGCATAAATCCCACCTCCTAAACTATCGAACACGTTGTCTGTACCAAAAGTAGTTCCGTTATCAATACTATAAGTAAAAGGTGCAATTCCACTTAGAGCTGTTACAATTATTTGAGCGTCATCTTGCCCACATTGTGTTGAACTATTTAAGCCATAATTCACATCTACTTCAACAACCTGAATAACAATAGAATCAATTGATGTACAACTACAACCATTATAGTATTCTAAAGTATAGGTAGCTGTAGTTTGGCTAGGTTGAAGTACCAAACTAGGATTTCTAACATTGGTTGCACTTAACCCAGTAGCAGGATACCAATTGTACGTTTGATATATCGAGTCGCAAGCAAGATCACTCGTAATTATTGACCCCAAGTCAACTGTATCTCCCATACAAATGAGTAGTGTATCTAACGATATTTCTAGCTCAGGATTGATTATTACATTTAGCGTATCAGTTGTAGCACAATTGTATGGCGTGTTATTCCCTTCTAACAAATATGATGATGTTACAGAAGGGTAAAACCAAACGTTAGCTCCTAACGTTCCCGTTGTATCACTCATGGTCACGTTAGGAATAATTGGATCACCACTTATCAAAGACCAAGTAAAGGTATCTGCACCTGTAGCTTGCACAAAAGCAGTATCATTCACATCACAAAGAGTGATATCAGAATGTGCAATTACAGATGGTTTTTTGGTAATATCAAATTGGTATATACCTAATCCTGGAACTGGACAGGCATCATCTTCCACCTCAACGCTAAAAGATGTAAAATTAGCCAACGAATTTGACGCTATCAGGTTTACGTGTAAAGTAGCAGGGTTACCGTTTGTTATTGTAATGGTTGCATTTGGGACTACCACACCTAGATTTGTGGTAATGGTTATTGAGTCTCCATCTACCTGACCTCCTATTAAAGAATCTTCGAAAACAATATCAAAGTCAGCAAGTTCTCCTGGACAGAGTTCTATAGAAGTACCATCAATTTGTGTTGCTCCACCTGTTAAATTTTGAATTCCTCCACCAGTTAAATAAGGCGTTTGATTATTACATGCTTGAATAATAACTTGAAATTCACGTAACACGCAACCCAATAAGACACCATTTCTATACTCACAAACAGAATAATTAATAACATACCTACCTACTGCTGTAGGTGTACATGATAATTGTCCAGTTGCAGGATCAAATGTAATTGGTACACCTGGTCCAAAAGGCTCTGCTAAATTATATCCAGCTGGGTATGTAATATTTCCATTGACACCATGCTGAGGAGTAGTTAGCGAGAAAACCAATGAATCCCCGTCTATTTCTTGAACTCCTGGATTGTAATTAATGGTTTGTCCAGCACAATAATATGGTATTGGCTGTGCATTAAATGTTGGAGAATTATTACATGTATTTTGACTTAAATTAATGTCAGCTGAGAAATAACTTTGAGTATTCCCTGGATTAACTATGTTGTCAACATTATTTCTGCAACAAAGCGTTGTGTATACCGTCCAATCGGTACACAAAGCTGAGTTCAAAGTAATAAGTCCTGTGTAAGTATACTCTTGGTATCCAGCATAAGAACCGTTACCACATGTACTTTGTGGCAAAATTTGGTCACATAATTGAGATACCTCAGTTCCACCATAGGTTCCATTAAATCCACCATTGTAATTCGAATCACCTTGAAGAATTACATTATTAGATATGGTGTTAGTACAGTTATTTCTAATAGCTAAGCTAAAAGACGGAGGTGCTTGGTTTCCTTGGCAATCTCTCCAAATTGTAAAGTTAATTTGATATGTGTTGGTCAGAGGGTCCAAACATACGTATTCGATATTCCCTCCTGCAACATGGGATGCAATAGCAGGTGTTGTAAAAAGACAAATTACAAAAAGGGCTATGGATTGTAAGGTTCTTACGGCCATGGCTAATGCTTTGTGTTGGATTTATTATTTGCAAATAAACGGTATTTGAGCGAGCCAAAAAAAATATTAGACCTAACAACCTAATGTTTTCAATAAAACAATAAATACAACTGATTTATAATGCTTTAAGCTAATCTTATTTTAAGAAATGATGATTTTATCGCTCAAAATCAAAATCCTTCACCAGCTGTTGTAACTAATTTAGCGCCAACTTTTTGCAATTTCGATTCCAAATCAAACAAATACTCGTTGCTTTCAAGAAATTTTATTTCTCGTTGATTGATTAAAAAAAGTGAACTTTCTCCGTTCTCAAACTTGATGATTTCTGCATCTAATAATCGACTGTAATTTTGCACCATTTTGCGAGCCTCTATCAGCTGTTTTGCAGTTAAATTATATTCTGCTTGAAGTGATTGTATTTTGTTCTGTAAATCACGCTCTTTTAATTGTTGTTCAAATTGCGTTTCACTAATCTTTACTCTTGTTTTTTGAATGGTTCCTCTTTCTTTTCTCAAGAAAATAGGGAAACTGGCATTTAAGCTCCACTGGTAGTTACTGATCTGATATTCATCAAAAAAGGGCTGTCTTGAAGCTGGCTCATTTAGGAACTTATAGCTCAGATCTACCTGTGGTTTCAGCTGTTCTTGATTAAGCCTCTGCTCTACTCCCAATTGATCTAATTTAATATCGTAGAACTGAAGTAATGGATGATTTTCAATCCAATTGGAGCTAATTTGAATTAAGCTATCACCAACAGAAGCACTTGGAACCGTTGTGCTGTCTAGCTCTAATGGAATTTGACCGTCTAACCATAAAAAAGTTTCGAGTTTATTGGAAGCATGAATATAAGCTACCTCAGACTTTTGCAAACTCAACAATCTACTTTGATATTGGATATACGCCTCAAGCGTATCGATAAATGGTTCCTCTTCAATCATCGCGTTGGTTCTAATCTGCTGAAACCTCACATCGGCCAACTCAACCGCTTCTTCGTAAATCTGATTCACTTGGTAAGCTTTGTACCATTCCCAATAAACACTCATTGCATTCATATACAAATCGTTCATGGCAAGTTGAACCTCATAGTCTGCAGATTTTTGGAGCAAAGCTGCTCGCTTAACAGCTGCTCTACGTTCATCAATAAACAAGCCTTTTCCTAAAGTGAGAGATACATCGGCATACCACAATCCAGCTGAAGGATTATTGTTTTGAGGGTTCAAGTAATACCCATCATTTTGCTCATATCCAGCTTTAGCCGACAATCCAAACCAAGTGGGAATATGTAATCCCGAATTTTGAAGTTTGTAATATGTGTAATCATCAAAATACTTCTGCTTGGTTTCGTTGAATATTTTAGGATCAAAATTCCCTGCTGCTTTCAACCTTTCAGCTTCAGCGTTATCTAAAATCAACTTGGCTTGTTGAGCCATCGGATGATTTTGCTCTACCAAATCTAAAAACTCACGCAACGAGAGAATGGCAGAATCAGACTGAGCTTGAAGTCCAGAGCTAAACAATATGAGCAGAAACCAAAGACTATTTCTTAGACTCAGCATCGCTTCCTATATTTTTATGTTCTTTACTAACGGGCTTGTAATAATCTGGTGGGAATCCGTTGATTTGTCGCCACAATTCATACCAAATTGGCACATCTTTTAGCAGTGCGAAACTGTTAGCTCCAGCACCTACTCTCAACCCTTTAGGCCAATCTTTCTGACCCGGATGTGGCCCTACTAAAACACGATACATTCCGTTTTCACTGGTGAAATTATCAATAGCCACTACTTCGCCACCAAATGTACCTGTAGTAACTCCCGGCCATCCTGAGAAAACAATTGCTGGCCAACCATCAAATTGAATGCGAATTTCCTGTCCCTTTTCAAGCAATGGTAAATCCAATGGCTTCACATACATCTCAACAGCTAATTGATATTGAGCTGGCATGATTGTAATCAGGTGCTCACCTTCTTTAACCGTTTCACCAATACCACTTTTTACTGCTTTGGTAATATATCCGTCTTGAGGAGCAGTAATGTAATACATGCGCGTTCTGATACTGTAGTTGCTGTATTGATTTTGAAGCTTTGTTACGCTAGCCTCAGCATCATACATCGTTGATAATGTGGAGTATTTATCGCTTTCAGCTTTTGAGATTTTGTCGCGATAATTAGATCGAATCGAGTTCAACTCAATTTCGGCATTTATCACATCGTTTCTACTGCTTAACAACTTACTTTCTTGTGAGATTTTCTTAGCTGTTGCTTCTTGCAATTTGAGTTTTCTGTTCTCTAAATCCGTCTTCGATTTCAATCCCTCGTTATACAAGTTTTCATAACGATCATATTGAGATTCTGCAATGCGGAGATTGGTGTTTGCAGCCTCTAAATCAATACTATCAGCTGTTACTTTTAAGTGTGTTTGTTTCAATTTATTTTGTGCCTGCTCTATCTTTAATCTCATATTCGTCTGCAGCGCATCAATTTGAGAATCAAGGGCTTTTACTTTTTCCATATACGATTGAACAGAAGACTCTTTAGCTTTAATTTGATCTTGAGTTCGTTCCAAAAGTTTAGGATCAAAGTATTGATCTTTAATTTCTGATATATGAACAATGGTATCACCTTTACTCACAAAATCACCTTCTTGCACAAACCATTTTTCTATTCTACCCGAAATTAGAGAAGGAATGGCTTGCGGACGTTTTTCTGGCTGAAGTGATGTAACATACCCTTTACCGCGAATATTCTGTGTCCACGGTAAAAAGAGTGCCAACAAAACAATAACCAACAAGGTGATAAACAAACGTTTTTGTCGCTTTCTAGCATTCGCCTTTTTAAACCTACTCAACGATTTAAATTCGTCTCGGTCAATCCATGTATTTATACGTTCAGTTGATATATTTAACATGGCAATTGTTCTTTGATTTCGTTAAACATTCCAACCTGCTGGAGGTTACCATCAGACAATAAAACTATTTTGTCCATTTTCTCTAAATACTCCTTATTGTTAGTAGACATTACTACAGTAACTCCGTTCTTCTCAGTGAGTGTTTCAAGCCATTTTTTTACGATTACAGGAGATACATCGTTCCAGTTTTCTTCAATGACAATCAACTGATAACTACCAACCAAACAGCGAGCCATTAAAATGCGCTTTACAATACTGTTTGAAAGTCCTAAACCAGATGAAGGCAAATGTGTATCTAAACCGTGCGGAAGTGATTGCAAGAACTCAATTAAATCAGATTGTTCTATCGCTTGTAACACTTCATCTTTATTGATTTCTGGTCTGCCTAAACTAATATTATTGAAAAGTGAATCATCAAATATGGCTTGTTCAGTAAGGTTGTTCGTACTCAAACTCCTTAAGCTTTCTAAATCTAAGTGCTTAAAAGGTATGTGGTTAAAGTACAGCATACCATCAAAGTTGTCGTACAATCCTGCAATAACATGAAGTAAAGAGGATTTACCCGCATTCATTGGGCCTGCAACACCAATTTTTTCACCAGCTTGAACTTCAAAATTGATGTTTTTGAGGATGGTTCTCTCTGGAAATTGAGTTGATTTTAAACTCAAATCTTCCACTTTAAAAGCTATTGTATTTATGCGATCGTTGATGGATTCTGTTCCGTTTTTAGATTCCAACTCCATATCGGTTACTTTGCCCACTTTTTCGAGCCCTGTAAGCACGTCATAGATCGTTTCCATACTCATAATCATCTTCTCAATAGAGTTAATGATTAAGATGATAACAATTTCAGCTGCAACAAATTGACCGATATTCATTTCCTCCTGAAAAACCAAGATTCCACCTAATATCAAAAGGCTACCGCTAATCAACACTTTAAAGCTGATCATCACCACATATTGCTTCACCAATTCGCTAAAGTGCCTTTTACGAGCATTAATGTACTCGTTACTTAAATCATCTGCTTTGGTGAGTGGAAGCTTCGTGTTTCCAGCCATTTTAAAGGTTGGTAAATTACGTGCAACCTCTTCAAGCCAACCTACCAATTTGTATTTGTAGTTACTTTCTTCAATACTGGTTCGCATGCTTTCTTTACCTGTGAAGAAGAAAAACATCACCAATAAAATCACAATTAAGATACCCAATGCAATAAAGAACGGATGGTAAAAAGCGAGCAGTAATAATCCAAAAATGATTTGTACAAAGGCAATAGAAAAATCGAAGAGTATTTTTGAAATCCCCTTTTGAATGGTCATGATATCTAAAAAACGATTGACCAATTCGGGTGGATAGATACTTTTCAAGCTCTTGAGACTTAGCCTAGGAATACGAAATGCAAAATCGATTGATGCATTGCTAAAAATCTTTTGTTGCATGATCTCAGTTTCAGACAACTGATACACTTGAAAAACACCAGCCATAGCAATTCCAACCAATACGAGGAGGATCAATATCATCCATGATGTTGATGATGTTCCACTTTGTATCAAGTTGATGATGGCTTGTATTCCTAACGGGATACTCAAGTTGAGTAACCCATTGAAAATGGCGTAGAAATAGATATTACCCACCAGGGTTTTCTCGTTTTTCAAAAGCCTAATTAGCCGTTGTATCGGAGTTAATTTTTCGTTCATTATTGGATTAATCTAAATGCCATATTTATGTAAAAATCAGTGTCATCACTACTGTTTTTTCTACAGTTTGTAAGCGATGGTAAATGGTGACTGAAGAACTTTTGCAAGTGCGAACCTTCAATAATTGTACTCACCAAAGTAACAGGGTGTTTGTACGCAGGATTTATCTCAGAAATGATGCTACTTATGCGTTCGCACAACATCTTGTAACTCTTAAAATAGCCTTGGTTATTTTCGGTATCAACGTCTTTGGTAAGGTAAGCTTTGCTCGATTCTGAAAATACGATTTTAAAAAGCAAAACCTCGTTGATATGAGAAAACGAACTATCTTCTTTCACCTCCTCGGTTACTACTTTTAAAGCAGCCTTTAACCTGTCGCATGGATCGGGGATGTTTGCCGTTGCAAATGATAAACGATACTCTACCCAAGACCAATACCAATTAATGAGATAAACCAACAATTGATGTTTGTTCTCGAAATAGCGGTAAACAGTACTTTCTGATGATCCGATTCGTGCACCTAACTTCTTAAAAGTAAAGTTATCAAAGCCCAATTCATTGATTAACTCAATGGCATTTTGCACAATTCGTTTTCCTAACTCAGATGAATCAGGATCTTTAACATAAAGCTGATCAGGAACTTGAATCTTTAAATTACCGAGTATCGTATCCATTATAGTTGCACTATATATAGTTCAACGCAATATTAATAGTAATACTACTAACTCCGTGAGTAATATTTTGTTTTGTCAAAATCTGAATTAACTAAATATTGACAGTTTTGAATAAAAGAATTTGAATTCTCAATAAATCAAACACAAAAAAAGCCGTGATGTTCATCACGGCTTTTATCCAATTCATCAATTCTAACCTATCCAAATCAAAATTGAATGATACTAGTTGCGCAGCTTACGCCTCAACCAGCAGCTCCTTATTGATAATCTCTTCAAAAGTTTCTTTTGGTAATGCTCCTGCTTGCATCATCGGTTGCTTGCCTCCCGTTGGTACAAATAGGATACTTGGAATAGATCGAATACCAAATACGGCAGACAATTCTTGCTCTGCTTCGGTATCTACTTTATAGATGTCTACCTGACCTTCAAATTGATCTGATAATTCATCCATAATTGATGTCTAAATCTTTAAAC
>MDTF01012826.1_pt1 | contig 23675 bp, 20 predicted proteins | sample 811191 | NCBI WGS metagenome assembly MDTF01 (sample SAMN05326649, study PRJNA326480) | marine metagenome | isolation source: seawater | place: Southern Ocean | collected 2011
TGCTAAAAGAGAGCGGTACAAGCCACAAACATCTGCTCAGGCATGGACGCCAAGACAGGTACAGGCAGGGCCTCAGTACCAGGCGAATTATGTAATATATATACCATGTGAAACTGCGCTTTAATATTCACAAGGGGATTTAGAAGTGGCTCCACTGTTGCTGAGCATAACTTCACACCATGGGCGTAACTAGCCTATTTAGAACCCATTCGCAAAAGCAAAACACAGACTTCGCTACTTATTTACAGTAATTTTTAGAAGTGGTGCTGTGTTTAATAAGCGCATAATCTTGGCTAATGAAAATTCAGGTAGATAAAGAGATCTGGTCAATAGACGGCTCCGAAGTAGTAATTACCACTCAGCCGAATAGCCCTACCCTTTTATCTTTTTAATCTCTGCCAATAACCGTTCTTCCATTTCTCGCATGTCCTTGGTCAGAGCGTCTTTCATCTCAAGCCTACTCTCCTTAGCATGTTCTTCTGCAGTCTCATCAGCATCACTACTCATGGCATTGACGATAACTGCGATAAAAAGGTTCAACATAGTGAAGGTAGTGACCAATATATACACCACAAAGAAAGCCCACGCGCTTGGGTGCACGATCATGACCGGGCGGACAATACCCATTGACCAACTCTCAAGAGTCATGATTTGGAACAATGTGTACATGGTACTGCCCAAATTACCAAACCACTCTGGAAAGGTGTCGCTATATAAATGCGTACCAATGACGGCGAACACATAAAATAGCAAAGTCATAATGGTAGCGACAGATGCAATACCAGGGATCGCTGTTAACAGCCCTTCTATGACCTTACGCATTGCAGGGGCGGCGGAGATAAGCCTAAGCACTCTGAGTACACGCAACGCACGCAGCGCTGCAAAGGTTTCACTTGCCGGAATAAGGGCGATGCCAACGATGAAAAGATCGAACAGACTCCAGGGATTGGTGAAAAACTTTAGCCGGTAAACATAAAGTCGAAGCACAATTTCGACGACAAAAATCTGCAAAATAAGCGTATCAACAGACTCTAAAAACCAACCGTAGTTCACCATCAAACCTTCCGAGGTCTCTAACCCAAGAATAATGGCGTTAATAATAATTAGACCGATGATCGTGTTTTGGAACTTGTCGTTTTCAACAAAACTTTGGATCTTTTCTCTCATCTTTTGCAATGCCAGCCTAGTCTGTAAAGGAGCAATAGCAGGCCCAGAACAGCCCTTTACCCCGGATAATGCGTAAAAGGGATAATATATCAAACGGAACAGTAAGTCGGCGCACAACAGCATCAACTTGCAAAATCTAAAATGTGGGTCGATACAACGCCAAGGGACTCGAGAAAAATCAAAGTGGCAGGTCAATGGACCTTAAGCGTGACAGCCTATTAGGGCTCGTACAATCTAGGCGTCGCCGTTTGCAAGAGCCAAATAATAATAACTAGAAGTCCTCTCATGAAGGCAATTATTGCTGGTCTCCGCACTTGCACAAACGGCAGTTGCCGGCCACCACGAAAAGGGCGAACGTAGCTACCTTAAGCCCCGACAAGCCACTTCAGTACTCAATGTCACATCGATTGATATGGGTAGCGAGAAAACAACCATCTCAGCCTCTGGCAAGATGGGTGAGTACGGTAAAGTTTATGTGATGGCGCTATGTTGTCTTGGTTGAGAAGGATGGATAGAACTGATGTGACGGTGCATGGCTTTAGAAGTACTTTTAGAGATTGGGTAGGTGAATAGACTAACTTCCCTGCAAACCTAGCTGAGTATGCTTTAGCTCATAAGTTAGGTAGTGAGACTGAAAGAGCCTATGCGCGTGGAGATCAATTAGAAAAACGGAAAGAGATCATGGAAGCATGGGGTTCTTATGTTAATAGCCTAGGCAAAGCCTCACCGCAGATGGCTGCGGTAGGCAATGATCTATAGGACTTATTCAAAATCCTCTAGAGAGTAACTATGTTCGTAAGCCTTGAGCCAATTAGCAGTCTCACGATTGGTAATGGTGAAACTTTGGCTGGCTACTCCCAGCCACTTCTGCCAAGCCGCAGTCTTATGGAGTTTGTCAGACCAAGCGTCTAGTTCAGATAGACTTTCATAACCAACATATATTTGATGAGTCATGTGGCCAGTAGCGCTAGATTGTCCTCTTAGCACTTCTACAAGCCAAAGCTCGCCTGGAAAGTCCTGGAGTTCTGCAGATGTCATCATTTCATCTAGACCAGCTAAAACTGCTGCAGGGTCTGTGACATTCATGCTGATTGAGTCCCAATGAGTATCTTTGCTAGAGACTGTGCCCCAGCTCTTCATTGGAACGGTGATATATTGTGTAACTGGTTTTGATATTTTACTTGCAACCGCTCTGAATGCTGCTCCCTCTTTACTATTTGCGTTCTTTAAAGTCCATTTATCCATTTCAGTCATGCTTGGATAAAGAACTACTATGCTGTGAGTAGTTGGACTTGCTCCATTGAAACTGATTGATTGGAGTTGGACTTGGGCTGTACGGTCTTGACCTAATTTAGACTTTTGAAGAGCATCAAATGCTTCAGCAAATTCCGCGGCTTTCCCTGGTTCAACTTGGAATTCATACGTAAGAATTGGTTGTACAGCCAGAACTGAGCTGGAGATTAGGGCCAGCGCCCCCGCGATCATCACTTTGATCTTATTGTTCATGTGTTCCCTTTATTATTGATCAGAATATCAGAATGACACCGTGTGGTTAAGAAGTAAAACCAATATATTAGTAAAGATAATATATCTAAATTTACGTAGTTTGCTTCCAAGATGGAAATTATTATTGACGATAAATTGGATTGCTCATAGCACCATGCGCAAGGCCCGTCTGGACGGCGATAACGGCGATTTTTTTACCGGCAAAACAACGGCAAGCTGGCGCGACTTTCAACTGGCTATCGGCAGCATCGCTATATAGCTCTAGAAACTCCTGTAGATTCCATACAGCAATGCTTTGGCAAATAGGCGTTTGCGAGGATTCAATGACCAAGTAGGTGAAGGCGCGATTAGCAGCGAAACGCTGGAACAGCTTCCACAATCTCAGCCAACTTATCTAACGTAAAGCCTGAAAAGTACAAGCCGAAAGATGGAAGCTTTGGTCTGCAATAAAAATCAAATTACTGAACTATGCCTATCTCAGGCGTCAAAGCGACACGAATCCAGGGCCGTTAACTCTTCCGTGAGTTCTCTAACTTGGACACTCCTGTCAATCTAAGATAGGGTATTTGGGTATTAAAAATAACGAATGAAGGGGACGGCTCTTCGTTCAGCAGCGGCTACTTGACGCTATCTTCAAGATGCGGTGCACCCTCTTGGACAGTCTTTAAGAGCTTCACTGGCCAACAACTTTACGGAGACTTATATGCAAACAACAAAAATTAGCTTTGTAAAAGTGCTGCATCACGTCATGTTTGCGGCGGCATTAGCGGCATTAAGCCAATTAGCTAATGCAGACTCGGAATACGCGGCGGATTGGGGGCCAAGTATCGGGTCTACTGCTCCCATGCTGTCGGCGGTTGACCAGTATGGGAACCCGCAAAACCTAGAAAGCCTAAGCCGCGATAAGGGTCTGTTGTTCATTTTCAATCGATCCGTTGATTGGTGACCATTCTGCATCCGTCAGTTCGTGAAACTGAACGATTTGAAAAACCAGTTTGATGCGCTTGATGTAGGCGTTGTTGGTATGACCTACGATTCACCGGAGATAATCAAAGCGTTTGATGAAAAGTGGAATATCGAATTCCCCGTGCTTAAAGATGTGGATCGTCAGCATGTCGACGCTTGGGGGATTCGAAACCTAGAGTATGGACCGGGTACCTTTGGTTATGGCATTCCCTATCCGGGTGTAGTCTTGATGTCTCCAGAGGGCCAAATACTCGCAAAGTGGGCTGAAAAAGGCTATCGCTCCAGAGCTGATTGGAAACAGGTTTTGCGCGAGGTACGAACAATTGTGGCTGATTTATAGGGCTTCTTTAACCTCAAATTCAACGAGAATCTTTCCATGAGAAGTTTCAGAGTTAATATTGGTTGGATCGGCATCATCCTCCTTGGGGTCGCGCATGGAGTACTCGAGGATCTGATGTTCATCAAAGTATTAGTCGAATACGCGCCTGTTAGCTGGGACTTAACCGGCCAATTTTTTTTCGTGTTTACCGTACCTCTCGCACAGTTAATGACCTTTGCTATCACCGGAACGCTAGCCTGGCATTTCCTGGACCTACACCAGATACCCAGACTCATCACGTTTTGGTTGACTTGGGTCGTCGCTCGCGCCACATTTTTAGCGATTGCGCAGAACCCAGTTGGTGATATCTCGATTTATCTGGCGTGGATTACTTTATGGTGTTGTCTGGTAGGGCTATACGCGCGCTCGAAAAGTGTTGCGCCAGCGCAAGATTGAGGCCGACTTGCGCAGCTGTTGCGTGGGGTATTAAGTCTAATGAGATTTCGACAAAGAGAGCAGACGATCTCGTTTGGCGGGGAGTTCATTTTGGCTTTCCCTTTCATTAGAGATACTTTATGGGATGAAATTGCGTATCTAAAGGCAAATAAGCCCTGTCGCAGCGTCTGATCAATAAGTGGCGGAGATCGGTAAAGTTTATGTCAGTTATAACATGACCTACTCAGCAGACGATGTATCTGGGGCTGTAGAAGGTGTTGAACGTGGCGTAGTTGATGCCGAAACAGTAATGACAGGTCAGGTTACTGGTGCTTGGCGCAGAAAAGGATCCACGGTCACAATGTATAACACTGTGAATATGAATGATGGCAGCCAGAACTTTGATGTAATTACTTTTGATGCGCGAGGCGGCACCCTCACACACAAAGTTTTCATTTTTAAGTAAGCAAGAAATCCGTGTGACCATAGCCTAGACCTAGACCTAGACCTAGACCTAGATTTTCGAGTTGAGGTACTTTCTCTATTTCGAAGTTCCGCTGCTCATCTATTTCTCTTTCCCAACTCTCGCCCCGACTGCTGACAAACGGGCCTGTACAAGCATCAAAAAAAAGTTTCTCATACTGTCATAAGAAAGTTCAGCACTGCGCTCAAACCTATTGCGTTACCAGTGTATAAATACAGTTAAGGGATTCAACAATGCTCAGCTCAACAGAATTTTATCAAGTCACACCAATACTTATGTGGGTGTTATGGATAGAAGCCGTCATTTATCTCGGCATTGGTACTTACGAAATATTCGATGACTTCATTGCCAAAGTGCCCAAGTGGGCAGAGCGGGATGGCGGCGCTAATGCGTGGATTAGAATTCAAGATGTTGTAGCGCGAAAAATGCATGCGGCTATTTGCATCATTTTGGGCTTTGTTGCACTTAACGGCGCACTAGAAGGCTTCGTCACAAGGTTCGAACTCGAACTGATCTTCATCAGCTTTGCCGTCCTTATGCCCGTTATTTGGTCGACTATGATGCCGGGGAAACTAGGCTTCATGATAATTTTTCTGAAGCCGGAATTTTGGCTGCAGCTGATTATGTTTGTATTTTTTAGTCATTTGGTGCGCATGGAAATATTAATCATCTGCGTGGCACTCAATCTGTGGGGCATATTCGTTAATATCACGCTTGTACGAAAAGTCTTTTTTCAACCCTACACTTATGAAGAATTAAGAACGCATGTGGTGGCAGCCGTCGGTGAAGAGTACGCTGCCAAAATAGATAAACTCGCGGGTCATAAGACGCGGTGATTTTGGCCGGATCTTAGACAGGATTCTGGAAAAATTATCCCTTAACTATTTATGTCACAAGTAATGCTAAAAGGGCAATTAGACTGATGAAAAATATGGCACTTTCGCTGACACTTCTGCTTTTAACACCGCTCTTTATGAACAAAGGTTTGAACCAGGAATTAGCTAAGACCTCCGCACAGGCACCTTTAGAAAACGTTATGAATTTCTATTCCATGACCGCAAGTATTGGTACTGCTGGACAACCCACCCCCCAGCAATTTGCCGAGATTAAAGACGCGCGCTATTCCGCGATCATCAACCTAGCTGTGCCTGAATCTGCCAATGCATTGGCTAACGAAGGCGAAATCGTCAACGCTTTAGACATGTCCTACACCCACATTCCTGTTCCATGGACTGCGCCAACTGCCGAGCATGTGCAAACGTTTTTTAACGCCATGGGCGAGCTCGAGAAAAATGATCAAAACGTGCTCGTACATTGTGCAGCAAACTATCGCGCCTCAGTATTTACCTATAAATATCTTACGTTAAGAAAAGGGCTATCAGCGGAAGAAGCCACCACCCCATTGCTCAAGGAATGGCAACCGCAAATGGACGCAAACTGGCAAGCAATCATGACGTTAACAATTGATGAGATAGAGTAGCGGCGCTTAATCGGCACCCGCTGAAACTTGTCAAAATAGTCATCTGAAAAATTGCTCATTCGGAATCCTCTGCTTGCACCGTCTCGACCTTAAAACCACCAAGGGCAACTATTAAGTTGACTAAAGAATGGCGGTGCCCCAAACGTTGTCCCCCGCAATTTTTGGCGTCTTCGGCAGATACATCGCCTGCCAGTCTTGCACCTTTAGCGGCGTCGCTTCAATGAGTCCGCGAATGTCTCGATTAATATGACAGCCGCCGGCCATTTTGCCCCAAAAGCCATTGACCCGATTTTGCCACTTGGCAACGGATGCCTCTGGCGCAAGGGCGTGCTCCGCCACCAGTACTCGACCACTTGGTCGCAGCACTCTAATCACCTCAGCTAACGCCCGACCGGGATCAGGAATAGTACACAGCGTATAGGTGATCACAGCAGTATCTATAGAATCTGTGGCCAATGGAATGTCCTCTGCACTGCCCTTGCAATACTCAATAACCACATCTGACTGCAGTACCGCAGGCTGTGCCAACTGCCAACTCTCTTCGCTAGGGTCTATACCGACAACCCTACTTACTCGCGCTGCGTCATAATGTTTGGCGTTAAGCCCCGTGCCTATACCCAGCTCCAGCACTTCGCCATGTGCCAGCGGCACCACCTTGGCGCGTTGCAGATCAACTGCTTTCATAGCGCAGGCGCAGTTAATAATGTGGGGCAGAATTCTTTTCTCGTAAAACGACATGCTGTTTTTCTCAATTCAATATTTCTTCAACCTAACACCCCACCCCATGGATGCAAGCCATAGATAAAAAATGCATTGACACGGCACAGCACCTGATGCCAAAAAAGCCGGCAATGTAATTTCAGCTGGCCAGGACTCGAAGGCGTTAAAGTTCAAAACAGATGCAAAAAGATAGGCTAAATTCTTGTCAAAGTTGGGATAGTATTAATCCACAAATTTGAATTAGACGGAGAGTAAGCAGTTATGCAAGATGTATTTATTGTGGGCGCATCACGCAGCCCAATTGGTAAGCGCGGTAAAGGCCTGGCAGGACTTATGCCTGCGGATTTGCTCGGTAAAGTACAACGCGGTGCATTAGAACGTGCAGGCGTAGATGCTGCCAATGTCGGCCAGGTGATCGGCGGCTGTGTTTCGCAAATCAACCAACAGTCCTTTAACATAACGCGTGTAGCTTGGTTGTCTCAAGGCTTTCCTGAAGAGGTAGCAGCAACAACCATTGACTCGCAGTGTGGGTCCAGCCAACAGGCAACGTCATTGGGCGCTGCAATGATTGGCTCTGGCATGGAAGATCTGGTTATGGCTTGCGGCGTTGAAATGATGTCCGTTGTGCCCCTTGGCTCAAATATGGCCGGCGGCATTCCAATGGGCGAAAGCTATGCTAAGCACTACCAGCCCACTAGCCAATTCCAGGGTGCAGCAATGATCGCCGAGGAATATCAAGTTACACGTCAAGACACTGATGCTTTTGGTCTAAACAGCCAGGACAAAGCTATTAAGGCTTGGGAAGAAGGCAGATTTGATAGAGAAATAATTCCTATTGAATCACCAATATTAGATAGTGAAGGTAAGCCTACTGGCGAGAGCCAAACCATCAGCCGTGATGAAGGTCTGCGCAGCACTAGCATGGAAGCATTGGCTGGTTTACAAGCCGTACCAGGTCAAGAAATTCATACTGCCGGAACAAGCTCGCAAGTTTCTGATGGCGCAGCAGTGGTTATTCTTGCCAGTGCGGCGGCGGTAGAAAAATACGGCCTTACGCCTCGAGCAAAGATTTGCGCCACCACTCTAGTGGGTTGTGACCCGGTCACCATGTTGAAAGGGCCAATCCCTGCAACCAAGAAAGTACTTGATCAGACAGGCTTAGACATAGACGACATAGACACTTTTGAAGTGAACGAAGCCTTTGCATCAGTAGTACTGGCTTGGCAAAAAGCAGTGGGAGCAAACCCAGAAAAGGTTAACCCTAATGGCGGGGCTATTGCGTTAGGCCACCCTACGGGCTCGACTGGTGCAAGGCTGATTACCACGGCGCTCCATGAGCTTGAACGTACCGACGGCAAATATGGCCTTATTGCCATGTGCTGTGGCGGTGGCTTAGGTACTGGCACCATCATAGAACGGGTATAACTCAATCTAGAATCTGAATAGGCTGGTCTCGCGGCGTGCCTATTCAATTCTAATCTTCAGCAGTAACCTTTAGCTCTATTCTTTAGCTCTATCCTTAAGCAACTCTGCCCGCTTTACGCCTAATTCGTTCGCCCCTGTATCGCACACCTAAATCACTATGGTCTGTAAACGTGTTCTACAGGCTAGGAGAACGGACATGCAGGAAAAACACTAAGTCAATCTAGATTGTTTTTCTCATATGGAGCTAGTTTTACTTAGTACTATTCGCCATCCAAGCATTCTTCTTATCGGAAGACTACAACGGTTTGACCGGGTCTATTAGTTACACGACCTCCCTAACACTCTCTTGCCTTTCCTTGATGAGCTGCCTGCAACCCTTGTCTTTGCGTCTAGATTTATTGCATCTATTTCGATTGGCATATTGATGGTACGCAAGGGACGGTCTAGTAGCACAGTATACCGACGACATGAATTTTCATAACACGAATACAAACTCCGCTGGTTATTTACGTACAACAAACCAACTCTACTGACGTAAATTTCGCTTTCCCCGGGCAAGATGCTATAAAATATTGCTACCGACAATTTAATCACTTGGAGAAAACGATGCCTACACGTAAAATAATAAAAAATACCTTTAGCACTCGCCGACAATTTCTCAACATAAAACCGAATTACGAAAAAGCTTTTACTCCAAGATCTTTCTTTCGAAAACCTTTTTCAGTCCTAGCTAATTTAATAATAGCGTTGACATTCACACTATCAGGGTGCGGTCAAGACAGCGAAAAAACTTTGTCCACAGAAGCTCAAATCCCGGCAGATCTGATACTGCACAATGGAAATATTCTCACCATTGATAATAATTTTAGCATTCAATCTGCCATTGTGATAAGCGCTGGCAAAGTGATTATCACTGGCGACGAATCAATTTTAACCCGCTATAAAGCCAGAAAACTTATTGACCTAAACGGCAAGACCTTGATGCCTGGCTTTAATGATTCCCACACGCATATTTCTGGTAATCCAAAACGCTATATTGAGCTCAGCGACACTACTTCCATCGTAGAAATACAGACTCTTGTTAAAGACAAAGCCCAAGCATTGGCGCCCGGCGAATGGATTACCGGTTACGGCTGGTCAGAAGATGAGCTAACCGAGAAGCGCAAACTCACACGCTATGATTTGGACGATGCGGCGCCCAACAACCCGGTTGTACTTACACGCGCAGGCGCCCATAGTGCCGTAGGATCAAGTCTGGCCCTGGCGACTGCGGGCATAACCTCACAAACACCGGACCCAGAAGGCGGCGTTATTGAGCGCGACGACAGCGGAGAGCCCAATGGTATTATTCGAGAACGGCACAATCTACTTTTAGATCTTGTACCCCAAAGTAGCGAAGAGGAAATGATTGACAGCTTAGAAGTCAATTTAAATCAATTATTGGCCAAGGGTATTACCAGCATCACAGACGCACAAAAGACTCCAATTGAATACCAACGTTGGGAAAAACTTTACGAGCAATCCCGGCTTCCCCTACCACGAGCGTCTCTACAATTTGAGTGGAACGATCCAGAGGCAATTAATGCTTTAAAAGAGCGCGTGGGTGAAGGTAGCGATAATCTCAAGATCGGCCCAATCAAAATTTTTGTCGACGGCGGTTTTACTGGTCCTGCGGCATATACCATAGATCCCTACCGCAATCAGACCACCTATCGTGGCTATTTGAATATGCCAGAGAGCGAACTCGTTAGTCAGATCAATGAAATTCATAAAGCGGGCTGGCAGATGGGTATTCATGCTATTGGCGACGCGGCAATTCAGCTCGTCGTTGATACCTTGGCTGACACCTTAACCCGCACACCTAAAGTCGACCACCGCCACTACCTCAATCATTTTTCTATGCGTCCGCCTGAAAACACCATGAAAAAAATGGCAGAGCACAATATTCATATTACTCAACAAGCCAATTTCACCTACACCCTCGAAGGCCGCTACGCGGAAAACTTGGACGGCTTTCGCTTGGCTCACAACAATCCAATAAGATCACCTATGGAACACGGGATTGTGGTTGCACTGTCAAGTGACATCTTACCCATAGGCCCCTTGGTTGGGCTTTATGCTGCGGTTACCCGCAAAGGTAGGAGTGGCACAGTCTATGGACCAGATGAAGCTATTAGCATCAGCCAAGCACTGCGCGCCTACACGCAAATTGGTGCGTTCATGGGCTTCGATGACGACATTAAGGGCACCTTTGAACCGGGAAAATATGCGGACATGATTGTTTTGTCTAAGGACATACTGAGCATCGATGCAGAACAAATACTTGATATTGAAGTACTACAAACCTACATGAGTGGTGAGTTGGTGTTTGAAAAAGTACCGGCTAGCAATTAATTAGACAATATTTTTTAGCGACGCTTTCCTGCCTTACCCTATTTAGCTCTCTGGGACCAACTCGGGAAAAGCAGGAATTCGGCTGGATGCGCTTGGACTGTCTATTTGATATTTACGTGATACCTAGCCGATCACTAGTGGCTAGCTAATAAGTCACCACCATCTTGGTAGCGGCTTAACTCGCCACCGATGCATCACAAGCAGCAATTAGGTCAGCACTCATTGACCCGGCAGCTTCAGCCGCCAAACACTCGGTAAGCTCTTCGCGATTCTTCACGCCTAAAACCAAAGTGTCCACACCGGGCATCGACAACGCATACAAGTGCGCCAGATAGGCTGCGCTCACCCCATTACTTTTTGCCAATTCGCGAAAACCAGCGCTGCGCTGAAAGTCTTTTAACTCTGCAGATTTAGGGTGCACGTCGCGGTCAATAGCTTCAGTTAACGAGCCTGCGGCAACTGCTCTGATCCCCATAACGCCTGTACCTGCATTCTGAGCATTGGCAATCACCTGACGCGGGCCAGGTATTTCCTCGATTAAAGCCAATGAACCAGACGAGTCGAGCACATTGGCGATACACTGCACAACATCCGGGCGGACAGTTGCGCTAACTACTGCAAGGTTTTCGGGCTGAGTACTGGCGGTGGTGACACCCCAAGCACCAATACGCCCACTGGCTTTGAGGCGCTCAAAAGCAGGTATCACTGCATTTTGATATTTGCTCATAGGCACTGCTATTCGTGGCAAAATTTTAGCCTGGCGCCCTTCACTCCAGCCGTCTGCAATGACAAATCCGTGCAAGATAAAGACATCCACATAATCGCGCCCCATACGCGCGAAACTCTCGTCCAGCGAAGCACTTAAAGCGGTAAAAATTTCGTCCTCGGGGCGATCACCAAGCAAATATTTGGTCGTCAGATGCACGTCTTTACTCAAACCTTCCGCAAAGGCTTGGCCCATAACGCTTTCTGCCTCGCCCCCGCCATACATAGGAGCCATATCAAAAAAATTGATTCCAGAATCTGCGGCGAGCCGCACAGTTGCAAGCGCTTCACTCCTGTCCGTAGCGCCCCAAACCTGACCAATTCCACCACCACCTAATGTCAGCCGACTGGTCTCAAAACAATTGCCGAGCTTTTGATAACGCATAACTACTCCTGTACTGCTTCATTTCTAAGGCTAATTTGTAACATGTTTGTCTCGTGCTGGCCCCAATGAGTTTGCAACCTTGGGCCCACAGTTGGTTTGCACTCATCAAGTAATATGCAGCTCAACAACTGATTACGCTCACCTATAGACTACGTGACCCTTATTTGTAGATACTGAGAGCACTGCTAAAACATGTACTGGGGAGTCACGGATGAACGCAATCAGAATTCGCATAACGGCGATCGTCATTGGTGCTCTGGGGCTTACCATGACGGTGTCAGGCGTTGAGCTTGTAAGCTTAGGCGGAACACCCTATTACTCGGTGGCAGGTGCGCTAATGCTGTTTTGCGCAGTGGATTTGTTTAACAGCAAGCCAAGGGGGCTTTTCGTATTTGCTGGCGTATTGCTACTCACCCTTGTTTGGGCAGTGTACGAAGCCGGCAGCGAGTTTTGGTCAGTGGGTTCACGTATTTGGATTATTGGACTACTAGCACTGTGGCTTTGCACTCCCGGCATACGTCGTGCCTTATGGCCGGACAACACCCCTCCCTTGTTCAGCCTGCGCACTGTGCAAATCTCTGTCGGTGCCAGTGCCTTGGTGCTCATCACCATGAGCGTCAATCTCCTCAGCAATAATGTTCAACAGATTGGCGACACAGTTTATTCAGGGCCGCAGAACACGTCAGACTGGACAGCTTATGGCGGCAGCCAGGCGGGCACGCGCTATACGCCCCACGCGCAAATCAATGCCGCGAATGTCAGCAGTCTAGAACAGGTGTGGGTAGCGGACACCAAACGAGTTGGTCGCTTCAGCGGCACACCACTACAAATTGGGGATGGTCTTTATTTGTGTACCGCGCAAAATGTCATGATTTCTTTAGATCCAGACACTGGTGCAGAACGTTGGCGCTTTGACCCCAAAAATGAGACCCGCGCTTTTGGGATCTTAGGAAATTGCCGCGGCGTTACCTATTATAAGCTCCCAGAAGTGGCTGCCGGAGAAGCGTGTGCTGAGCGTATATTTACGGCTACAACAGACGCACGCCTAATTGCCGTAGATAAAGAAACCGGCTTGCCCTGCGAAAGCTTCGGCAGTAAAGGACAAGTTTCTCTGCTCGCAGGTATGGGTGAAGTAAAACCCTATTATTATTTTGTTACCTCTCCAGCCACTGTGGCCAGCGGCGCACTGGTGGTAGGCGGCTGGGTCATGGACAACCAAGAGACCCAAGAACCATCTGGTGTAGTCCGCGGCTATGATCCAATGAATGGCGAATTGTTATGGGCTTGGGATATGGGCCGCGAAGGCGACTCTGGCTTACCGATCAATGGCGAGACCTATACCCGAGGCACCCCAAATGTATGGAGTCTTACCTCAGCAGACGATGAGCTTGGCTTGGTCTACGTGCCTACTGGCAATGCCACCCCCGATTACTTTGGCGGCCACCGCACTCAAGTGATGGACAAATACGCCAGCTCCGTCGTGGCTATCGATGCCAAAACAGGCCTCACCCGCTGGCATTTTCAAACCACCCACCACGACATTTGGGATTACGACGTACCCTCTCAGCCAACATTAGTGGACTTAACCATTAACGGAGCCGAGCGCAAGACCGTCATCGTGCCAACAAAGCGTGGCGAGATATTTATGCTTGATAGAGCCACCGGAGAAGTGATTACAGAGGTCACCGAACGTCCAGTACCACAGACAGATATTCCTGGCGAGCGCAGCACAGCGACCCAGCCCTTCTCAACAGGCATGCCCTCATTTGCCTACCCGAAAATCCGCGAGCACGATCTTTTTGGTATTACGCCACTGGACCAAATGGCTTGCCGTAAAACCTTTCTGAATTTGCGCTATGAAGGGCCAATGACACCCCCCTCAACACAAGGCACGCTGCTTTACCCAGGCCCTGCTGGCGGCATGAACTGGGGCAGCGTAGCCGTAGACGAGCAACGCCAGTTGATGGTGGTAAATAACCTACAACTGCCTTGGATCGTCCACATGATTCCTCGAGAAAACGAAATCCCCAGCACTGAAGGTGACTTCAATCCTGGTTACGGTATTGGTGGCCCACAGCGAGGCACACCATTTGCTGCGAAAGTGGAGCTATTTGGTTCGCCATTGAGTTTGCCATGCCTGAAACCGCCCTATGGAGAAATTGCTGTAGTTGATTTAACAACACAAAAAATCATCTGGCGACGTGGCACAGGAACCTGGAATTTAGGCTTACCCTATTCCGCTGGCACCACAGTTACCGCAGGAGGCCTTATCTTCATGGGTGGAGTTATGGACGGTTATTTGCGGGCAATCGACGTTAATACGGGCGATGAGTTGTGGCGGCACAGTCTGACCAGCGCATCTGAGGCAACGCCTATGAGTTATGTAAGCCCTAAAACGGGCAAGCAGTACGTGTTGGTCACTACCCCGGGACAACGTGGACCCAGTCCAGAGGCATCTCATGAGGTTGACGATGATGACGTTAAGGGACCCCACGTTAATGGGGGTAAAGTCATAGCCTTTGCGCTACCGGAGTAGTAGCGACAAAGTGGCTCTATACCTTGCCCTATCGGTGTCGGCGCCATTCACCGCTATGTAAAACCTAAAGCGCACCGGGCCGATTACATCGGCTTGTGCTTGCTTACACCTACAAGGATTGGAGACACCGCCTTCAAGCCTTGCAATACCCTATGCATTTTACCTCTAAGCTACCTGATTTCGAACCAGAGGCCCTAGCGTCACAGCACAGGATTGTGCCGCTTCAACACCCTTAATAACAAAGTGCTCTTTGAAGAACTCAGGCTGACCTTCGCTCAAAAAGTCTTGGGGGGTCAAAACCGCAGAAAACACAGGTACGCCAGTGTCTAGCTGCACGCGCATCAAGCCGTCGATAACCGCGCTAGATACGAACTCATGCCGATAAATACCGCCGTCAACGATCAATCCAGCGGTAACTACCGCGGCGTATTCGCCACTTAGAGCAAGTAATTTGGCTCTAAGAGGGATTTCGAGTGCACCGGGAACCTCTATCAGGTCTACCTGACGAGCGTCCAGCTCTTGAAACTCCTTCAGAAAGGCGTCTCGCAGCTGATCCACAATATCGCGGTGCCAGCAGGATTGAACAAACGCTATACGCCCGCGCTGTGAAGTATCGGAGAAGTTTGAATTAAATATAGTCATCTGTTGCTTGCCTTAAGTTCAGTTAAACAACAGGGCAAACGAGGATGTTTTGATAGCTGCACAGGAAGGTACAGACACAGGTAAACCTCATTCTCATAACCAGACTTTAACTGTCGGCCTCGGAATCGCACCGAGTCTGCTGTCCTCTATCTTGTTTAACCGAAATTAGCCACATTCAGCCAACATCTGTTAAGCCTTCAAACCTAAATTTTCACTCAAGTTTGACCTAGATAGAGCGCCCGCGGGCTACGCTTCCGCGATTACCGCCGGTGGGGATTTTCACCCCGCCCTGAGAATCATCGTTAAATAGACGATTAATGGAGTATACGTAACAACGTTGGCATTTTACAAACACATTTTTGCCAACTGTGGCCAAACAGTTCGCCAAAAGGATCCTAGACTAACCTTTTATCTTTTGATCGCTATAAACGGTGACGGGCACAGTTTTTTAGTGCGGGAAAATCTGCTTTAGGTTGGCAGTGGGGATCGTTTTTCAACCAAGAGTCTATGCAACAGCTCAACCTTCTCTTGTCCGGTGATATACACAACCATTTGCCGCGCATTTCACAGCCGGAAAAATCTCATGCTTAAGCACTAACTGGGTACACATGGCGGCTGAGCGGCGACGCCGTAAATATTGCTGTCAGCATCTAAGCAAGTGAGCAGTTGCGAAATATGCGACAATACGAATGCGGTGCGCGTATCCAAGCCCAGATCAAAAATCACTTAATTGAAAGCACTCTGCTCTTGATGAGTTAGTTGCACGCTACGCACCGTTTGCTCGGCGATCAGCTCTGACGTAAAAGCTCGCCTACTGGGAGGAAAGCAATTAACCTTCGCCCACACATGCTTCGCTGCAAAAGCAGCCTCAAAACCTGTCCGCTTATTGAACAATTCGAGATTTACTCTCACCCCAATAACGATCTCTTAGTAACCGCTTATAGAGCTTGCCTGTCGGCAAACGAGGTAGTTCAGCTTCATAGTCTATGGACCGAGGTACTTTCTGACGCGACAAGTGCCCAGAAAGATAATCAAGCAACTCTTCCGTCAGGCTGTCGCCACCTACTACGCTCGGAATCGTTTGTATAACGGCTTTTACCTCTTCGCCTAAATCGACATTAGGCACGCCAAATACCGCAGCGTCAGCAACTTTAGGATGAGCGATCAACAAATCTTCACATTCTTGAGGATATATATTTACTCCTCCAGAAATGATCATAAAAGTTTTTCGGTCAGTTAAGTACAAGAAGCCGTCGTCATCTACATAGCCCACATCACCTACAGTGGTCATAGAACCATCTGGGGAGGTTGATTCAGCTGTCTTCGCCGCATCATTATGATAGCTAAACTCAGTTGCTGTTTTAAACCAGAGAGTCCCCGGCTCACCACTAGGTAATTGCTGCATCTCATCGTCTAGAATCGTTAGATCACCTAAAACTACTTTGCCAACAGTTCCCTTGTGAGCCAACCACTCTTGGGAATTACATGCCGCAAAACCTAGACCCTCGGTAGCACCATAATATTCATGGATAATAGGCCCCCACCAATCAATCATCTGCTGCTTGACCATCACTGGGCAGGGTGCTGCGGCATGTACAGCGATTTCAAGCGAAGATAAATCTGCACTGGAGCGCTCTGCATCGGTGAGTTTCAACATGCGGCTAAACATAGTCGGCACCAATTGCGAATGGGAGACCTGATAACGTTCGATCAAATGAAGGTACTCAAGCGGGTCAAAGCGCTCCATGATGACCACAGTACCGCCAATCCGCAGCGTCAAGCTGACCGCTGCCTGAGGTGCCGAGTGATACAACGGCGCTGGGGAGAGGTAAATCATATCCTCCCGATAGCCCCACAAAGCACCTAAAAACTGGTAAACGGTTAACGGCTCAGAGGGTGACTGCTCAGGCAATGGGCGGATAATGCCTTTGGGCTGCCCCGTAGTGCCAGATGAATAAAGCATTGAGGTGCCCAAATATTCCTCAGCCAAAGGCGCAGCTGAGCAAACTTCTACAGCTGCAGCAAAGTCCACCATACCTTCAGGCAAATCAACATCGTCGCCATCAGTGACAAGCACCATTTGAATATTAGGACAGCTGGTTAAGGCGTCTACTACGACGTTAATTTTAGACTTAGAAGTGATCAGGACTTTCGACTCTGAATTGTTAATTATGTAGGCCAATTCATCGCCTGTCAGATAAGAGTTAATACAGGTGTAATATAGACCCGCTCGCTCTCCTGCAGCACAAGACTCCATATAACGATCGTTATTTTCCATAAAAACAGAATAGTGATCTTGAAACTGTAGATCCTGTGAACGTAAAAAATGTGCAAGCTGGTTTGAGCGCACCTCGAATTCTGCATAACTTACAGCCAACCCGCTGCCAGCCATTATAAATGCTGGCCGATCTGGATTAGTTAACGCATATTTTCCTGGATACATGAGACTTCCCTATTTTTTCTTAGATGTTCTTTTTAGCGTTATTTTTATTTTATTTTTTTGCGTTTTGTTCGAGATAACTAAACGCGAATTCAACCTGCAATCGCCGTTAGCTTGCCTTAATCTGGCTTACATTACATTTACCTGACTTGACCTTTAGCTTTAGCTTTAGCTTTGAGAGAGTCGAATTTTTATTGGGCGAACCGGAATATGCTCTATTGGTTTTATGTTTATTGCATGCTCCCCTTTAGCTCAGCATAGTCGAAACAGAACCTGCTGCAAGCCCAAACCTCTCCTTGTTATAAACGCAGATAAATAGGCGTGACCACCTATTTGTAGTAGTTTCAAGGTTAATATATTAACCAGCAATCCCGCCAACACGCCACTTGAACGCCCGCAGATACAACTGGAAGCTACTCTATGGATATCTTACGCCTCAATAAGATTGCGGCCTTTACCGCATTGTTTTTGTTTTTCTTTCTGCGAACAGCACAAACTGCTTACGCTGACACCAAGATGGACTTTGATACCGAAGTAAATAACGGTAAATGTGACTATCACCAAGTCGGACAGAAACATTTGTATTGGGGGGATCTCCACGTACACACCGCTTACTCTTTGGACGCCTACGCATTTGGCACCCTCAAAACACCCGCGCAGGCCTACGCTTTTGCACGGGGCGAGGCAATGACTCTACAAGACGGCTCCACCGCACAGCTTGATCGCCCACTAGACTTCGCTGCGGTGACAGACCATGCAGAGTGGTTTGATTTATTGCATATTTGCACGGACCCACAAAATTTTGATGACCCCTATTGCGAGCGCTTAAAAAGAGACAGCTCCATGGAAAACGGTTCCAGCCTATTTGTCGATTACGTCATACCCACTATTACCCAAGAGGCTCCCCAAGCCACACCAATATGTATTGCAGACCCTGAAAAATGTGCTGACGCAAAAAAATCTCAGTGGCAGCGCGTGCAAGACCAAGCAAATGCCGCAAATGATCCCTGTAATTTCACCGCGCAAATTGGCTACGAATGGTCATATACCAAATCTTTCAGCCATTCCCATAGAAATATTATTTTCGCAAACGACAATGTCACACCGGAGGCTATTGATTACATAAGACACCCCACTTTAAACGACTTATGGGAACAGTTAGACCAACAATGTCGCAAAGAAGACGGCTGCGAGGCGCTAGCAATTCCGCACAACACCAACATGGGCGACGGCATGACTTTTGATGTGGAAACTGCAAGCGACAGAGCGCTTCAGTTGCGGAGCAAATACGAACGCCTAGTGGAAATACACCAAGAAAAGGGCAACAGCGAATGTTTATCCCCACTCAAATCTGATGAGTCCGGGGATTGCAGCTTTGAAAACTACATAACTAACCACTCCCGACCAAAAGCCAAAGATCAATTCACCGACGAAGAGTGGGCGAAAATGCGCGGCACATACGTCCGAGGCTTATTGATGAGAGGCTTGGCCGCTTATCAAAACTCAGGCAAGGCGCAACGTAACCCGCTGCAAATAGGCATTATCGGATCCACCGACAATCACGCTGGCACACCCGGGCATGTCAATGAAGCGGATTGGCAAGGAGCCGTTTTCGGCCTTGGCGATTTGGATCGCACAATGGCACGCAGAGTGTTCAACCCCGGAGGCCTAGTGGGCGTTTGGGCTGAGGAAAATACTCGGGAGAGCATTTTTGCTGCACTTAAACGCCGCGAAGTTTATGCCACAAGCGGACCTAGAATCAGTGTTAGGCTCAGCGCCGACATCCAAGGCAAAAAACTGAGTTGTGCGACTGATGAAAAATCATTGGCAACCGTCAATATGGGTGGAGACTTCAACAAAGCTTTAGGGGCTCCTACCTTTAAAATCCACGCCCAGGCAGATCAAACGCCATTGCAGGAAATGGAACTCATCAAAGGCCAATATAAAAATGGAAAATATGAGGAATCCGTGTTTCCCATATGGCAACGCTCAAGCACGGGTAGTGATATCTGCCAAATATGGCAAGACAAAAACTTTGAATCAAAGGCACCGGCTTTTTGGTACGCACGAATCAAACAAGCGCCAACACCAAGGTGGTCCGCTAACTTGTGTCAGAAAGCTGGCAGGTGTGATGAGTTTTCTGGCGCAGATATCATGATCCAAGAACGCGCTTGGACATCGCCAATATGGTACCTACCTGAACAGTAGAGAACTTTGAAAAAGGCTTCGAAAAGCGACTAGCAATTAAACCTAAAATTTAGGTATCTAGTCGCCAATAATTTGCTTTTAAGTTACTCGCTAGGGCCTTGCCACTCGCTTTCAAGTAATCGCGCGCCACGCAATATATTGCCCATAGCATAGTTGCCTTCATGACAAGCGTACTCGTAAACCTTGCCTTCACTGGCTTGCCAAACATACTTGCCACTCCAAGGCTGTGTCCAAGCTGTTTCATCAACTACGGTAAAGTCGTAGATCAAGTTCCCTGTCTCTGCCATGCTGAAACGTTCTTCTACATGTAAATTTTCATCCGCGCCGACGAGTCCATTCACCTTCTTAAAGTTTTTAGTTGTTACCACCAAAACATCCCCTTCCCAGTAACCGATGGAATCGCCCAACCACTTTCGATTGAGATCTGGGGTGTATTCAGAGTCAATGCGGATAATCCGTGCGTCGTGAACCATTTCTTGCAAAATCATCACATGATCTTCCGTCTGCACAATGCGCTTGTAATTGTTATAGAGACTAGAGATCGTTGGCACAGTAGAACCAAAACTGATTAGGCAGCGCTCGGAAGGCGCCAAACTCTCGGGCCCGTCGAATGGACCGGGACCATCGTTAGCCAGCCAAGAAGCCTTACCATCGTTTTCGTAGAGAAAGCTTTTATAACGATCGGCAATACTTGCCTGAGCAGCCGGCACCATTTCAGGTTGGCGACCATTTGGAGGGTCATAAATGACTGAGGTTCGCACCTTGCCATCCATTTCAAACACTTCACTTCCGGGGTCAATCCAAAACGCGTTGTAACCGCCAACGCCGCCGGCACCAGCAGTATTATCGCCATCTCCACCTTGCGGTGGCGCTTCTCGGTCTGGATCACTCTCGTTCTCAGAGGCCCACTCGATGGCAATTCCAGCGGCCCAGTTTAGTAAATCGGCAAACCAAGGATACAAGTGTTCGGTCTCACCAAGGAACTCAGGGCGCTCAAGAGGCGTCAGCGTACCGGTATCATAAACCCCAGTTAAATCTGGCTTGCCAGAGGCGGTACGTTTTATTTCAGCTTGAACAAACAACACACTTGTTAACGCCATAACGCCAACTGCTACGATCAATATTTTTTTCATATGTCTCCAACAAAAAATTTAATCACATTCAAATGTACGCGATCCGAGAGGGCCAAACTCAATTACCACTATTCACATCAAAACCAAGCCACGAAATTACTCGTAGAACTACTCGTAAGTGCAGTGGTAGGCTGTCGGCCTTAGTACTCGCACAACAAAACTGCAATTCGCAGCAACTTCAAATTTTTCGTCGCTGATAAAGCTCTGAAAATTATCGTGCCCAGGCAACTTAACTTCTAACGAGCCATCAATCACCGTCATTCGCTCGTATTGACTAGTACCAAAGGTGAATTCACCCACAGACATTACGCCCACTGTAGTAGCCAAAGTTTCGCCCTGAAAGGCAATAGACATGACCTGATCTTCAAAATAAGCATTTACGCTCAGCATTTGAGATACTTCCTTCTCTAGTTAAAAAAAATACCTCTAGATAGTACCCCCTGCATCTGGGGTTGGATAGTTGCATAAGACTAGCAAAATCCTAAAAATTTGATCGCCCACTTCTTATTATCAAACCTCTATCACCAATCTTTTTGATAGAGCCTATACGACTGCTAATTCCACAATCCAGAACTCTGCGCTAATTAACATGCGCTTGTTTTGCCGCCAGGTGCAGTAATTACGTTTGCAAAAAGCCGTTTCACTACCACGTTAACTAGATGCGAAACCACGCGCTCTGCAACATCGAGATCCAACTGCCTGATATTGATGCAACTATGGGTGCGACCGCAACGAGCGCGCTGACTGACCGTTAGCCGAAAAATTTCACCGAAAAAGCGCGAGAGACTTAATCAACTGCATCGCCATTAAAATACCTGCGACCACGGATACTTGCGTGACGCTGTTCTTCCGTTTGCTCCTCTAACTCTGGATATTTGGAAGCAGTCATAAATCGCGCAAACCAATCCTCAATCAACTCATCATCATTGAGTAATTCAAATAATTGCTTTTTGGCCTGGTCTATAAAAGCTGGATGTATTTCTTGGGAAGCCATATCGACCGTGAGTTGCGGATCTCGATAATGCTCAGTATGACCTTGAGTGATCATTTCAACAGCTAAGTCGCCTAACATATCAGCCAAGGTCGGCGATCTAAAACCAATTGAGAAAGTTAAGCATTCGCTTTTCGCCACACCCCAGTGCCCTACTCCGGGTGGTAAATAGAGCATATCACCGGGGTTCAACAGCCACTCATGTACCGGCTGAAAATCTTCAATAATTCGCAGTTCGGTGCCTTCAAGTAAAGGTGTGTTTGGCCCGCACTCCTCGCCCACTTGCCAGCAGCGCTGCCCTTCAACTTGCAGCAAAAACACATCGTATTGATCAAAATGCGGGCCCACACTGCCGCCCTCACAGGCGTAGCTAATCATTACGTCGTCTAAGCGCCATGCTGGTAAAAAGTCAAACCGCTTGAGTAGATCCTTAACCTCTGGCGACCAAAGGTCTACACCTTGAACCAATAACGTCCAATCTTTCTCGGGCATGCCTTGGTAGTCTTCTTCTTCAAATGGCCCATGCCTGACGGACCAAGGTCCGTCAGCACCATTGTCTTCAACAATTCGTGACTCCACTTCTGACTCAAGCGAAAGCCCCGCTAATTCATCTGGGCTTACGGGCGACTCATACTCAGGTATTGCATCACGAATAAGCAGCGGCTGTTTTTGCCAATAATGCTGAAGGAATTCTGAAGCGGAGGTTTCGCCCAAAATGCTTAGAGACTCTTGGCCTGTAGAGTTGCTCATTTTTTTGATCCAATAGAAAAACCAAACCCTAGCGGAAAATACTCTAGCGTCCTAACACAGATTTGAATTTAGGCAAAAAATGCTTCGCAAAACCCTACTGACGCCGGCCGCTGACAAGCAACACCCAATTAGTCTTCACTAATTTATGGGGCAAAGGAACCCGCGTAACTCGGCACTCTGGACAAGCGTTAGGGCAGCGTTTCTCGCAGCAACGTAGGAATATTTTTCCGCCCCTTAATTATCCACCGAGGCGTACCTTTATCGGTACCGGCTGCCTGCAATCTTGGATGGCTGGACATCAAACTGGCGAGGACCTCTTCTTGCTCAAAAGCCAAATCTACAAAGAACACATGTTTGCCTGAATTTAGCACTTCTTCAAATCGGACAAACTTCTTATTTGGCATTTGAATGCCAAACAAGCCACCTTCCCAAGCACAGAACCCGAAAACAACAACGGCAAGAAGAGCAAAGGGCGTCCAACCGGCCTTGGTCTCGGCCCAATCGAAAAGTGCTGTTACAACCAATAGCGTAATGGATAAAGCCGCACCGATTACCGCACCGATCACACCAGACCTGATCACATCTTTTTTCATAAATGAATTTACATCGTGAAGACTTTCATAACCTGCCAAATTATGGTCGTCCAGGCTCAATACGTGAGTTTGAACTGCATCCACACCGCCTTCTTCTAACTCTCGCTCCAACAATTCTAAATCTTCCAAATCGTCACTGACGAAGTAATGTCTTAGTACTGTCATATCCGTTTACTCGTTAGATCATAAGAAACAGCCCCATAAAAAAATATTCATAACAATTTAAACCGACAAGCAGGCTAGCATAGTCACCGATAACTATTCGCTTTATGTATTCAATAAGAAAACACCAATACATCCAAAATTCATTCACCAAACGTATCCGACTGATTCAAA
>MDTF01000503.1_pt1 | contig 23669 bp, 18 predicted proteins | sample 811191 | NCBI WGS metagenome assembly MDTF01 (sample SAMN05326649, study PRJNA326480) | marine metagenome | isolation source: seawater | place: Southern Ocean | collected 2011
CATTGTAACTGGATGGTTCATACCTACTGGACCCGGATGTGTAACTGGATATGTCACTGAATTCGCCATTGTAACTGGATGTTTCATACCTACGGGGCCTGGGTGTGTAACTGGATGTTTCACTGTAATTGAGCCTGACAATAGCTTCTTTAACCAATTCAAGTGTTACTTTAATATCTTCTTTGTAAACAAGTTTAAAATCATCTGAGGTGGTCATTGCTGCCGAAATAAACATGAATGAATCATACTTACTGTTTTTGGGTAACTTTTTCCTGGTATAACCAAAATCACTGCATTCAATGTTATCATTATATTGAGTTGCATTGGATGATGCATTGGTTGATTTTTGGGCTGTTTTATATCCGAGTTCATTTATTCTAATTTTTTTCGTACCATCGTTGAATGCTTGCATTATTTTAGGGGGAACATCCGTTAATATAAAATGTGAACCACTTCCGTCAGATGAAATTGGCATTGTTGGTGCATAAAGTTCTTTAAAATTTACGTCATAACCGTCATGAATAGGTCGTCTGAAAATACCACTTGATATGTTGATTCCCATTGGAATATCACATACATTATCAGTGCTACTATCTTTGCTTCCACCGGATGGGTATAAATCACATCCGACTGTAACAGCCCCATAATTACGACTAAGTATAAAATATATTTGTTTCCATTCTTCAGTTGTTGTGTTTTTTTCAAATGTTTTACAATGTGCTAATATGTTAAAATCATCAATGGAATCAAATGTAGAGCTGAGTGATGTTTTTAAATTATTAATAGTATTTTTACAAATTAATATCAACTCTTCTTTTCTGTATCTTTTATTATTAGTGACAATCGTAGTTTGTGAGTCGAGACCTGTGAAATCGGATGAAATGATATCATCTGATAATAAGTTTATACCATTGAAATTAAAAAATAGAAATGCATCAGTTCTTGATGAACGTAATTTATTTTTTTTAGATTTACCAATATTTAATATTATTTTATCCATCTTACATTTTGTTTCTTTGCATTTTGTGAAACATGAGTTTTTATCAGAAGAAAATGTCCAAATTTTACCATTGATATCTCCTATTAAGTTGTTAGTTGATTCAAGTTCAATCTTTAGTTTTTTATTCCCAATATTATTTTTATATAAAGTAGTTTGTGATCGAACAGTTTCAAAATTTAATTTCGAAAGTTTTTTATCAGCATTATCTAATGAATTAACAACATTTTTCAAATCCATAACATTTTTATTATTAATTATGTTATTCATAATATCCACAAGTTCATCTTTATACTTGATATATAAGCCATCTTTAACAATATTAATAATGTTGTCGGATATATTATTAACTGAAGTTTTAAATTTATGTTTATCATTGCCATCGTAAGCATCTATTAACTTAGATTCGACATCTTTATGTAAATCATTAATATTTTCCCAATTATTTAATGTATTCATCATCCAGTCACAGTATTTGTTAATATGCCCGGGTAAGTATCCGAATGATGTGTTGGTTATTTTAAAAAATACATATTTATACTGCATTTGTAATTGTAATAATATATCAATGGACTTAATATTAATTAATACTAACTTTGCATAATTACAAAATTTGGATATTTTTAATACATTATTAGCAAAGTCTCCTTCGGCAAATACTGGGTCTACACTTGATTTAAAATGAGAATTCCCAAACCAGTATCCAAACAAACGGTGCCTTTTTTCAGTTTTAATAAATTTAGCTAACTTCATCTCAATCTGAGAACCAGTCGGTCTTCTAACAAAAAAAAACATTGGTTCTGATACGGTGTTTGAAAAATGAGATTTTACTAATTGTATATAATATCTTGCAAACATTAGTCTAAAAATATTACCATTATGACACATGGTATGGTCATCTTGATCTTGATTGTTAGAAGCAACAGACTTTACAGCCTTTATAATAAGTTTCAGCCATTCTTTTATTAATGGATTTTTTAATATACCCATTCTAATTTGAAGTGAAAATAAAGGTGTAATGGCCGTAAGAGCGTTGGGTGTTTTTTTATATTCATCCAAATCTTCCTTTTTTAATAACTTGGGGTCAAATACTATATTTAACAAGTCAGATCCTTTCGCCGCACTACTGGTATTAAATGTAATTCCGTCACATGCAGCTTCTAAATAATCAATATTTGGACCATGTTCATATACTGTGTTATGTGAGTCATAATGAAGTATATTTTTTAAGCCGAGATTGTCATTGAAAGTATTTTTTTCAGGTGTTTTATGTTTTATAGTTGCCCATCTAGAGTATAATGTTTTATTCTGATGTAACATACCATTCAGTGTAAATAATTCATAATCATCTATACGGGCACTTTTCATTTGATTAAATATATTTTCACTTGATTCTGCTGTAAAATTTATATAAGATTCAGGTAAAGATGTTCCTGATTGTTGGTTGGATGATCGTGGCGAGCGGGTATTCTTGTCACTTTGACTTCTTTTTGACATTTTTATATAATATATGAATATAAAATTATTTTATTTTTTAACGTATAATATTTGTTCATAACAAAAATAACTTTAAACAAATGGAAATACTATAATATATGACTATAATTGATCAATATTTTGAATATTTTAAAAAATATTCTAAAAAATACGGAGTAAAAACTGCTGTTCTTTTGGAAAGTGGCAGTTTCTTTGAAATTTACGGAGTTGATAATTTAAAAGAAAAAATTGGAAATATCAAAGACATTACAGATATATTAAATATAACTTTATCAAGAAAAAATAAAAATATTTTAGAAAATAATAGGAAAAATAGTCTTATGGCAGGATTCCCAACAGGTGCACTGTCTAAATTTTTACCAGTATTATTATCAAATAAATATACTGTTGTTTTAATTGAACAAATAACACCTGCTCCGAATCCAATAAGAGAAGTTACAAGAATTTTAAGCCCAGGTACTTATATCAATCATATTGTAAATAAAGATGAAAATAATATTTCATCAATTTATATAGAGGAATCAATTACATCTGCTGGAAAATTAAATTTATTATTAGGTATAAGTACAATTGATGTGTCAACTGGTAAATGCAATGTATATGAGATTATTAATAGTCCAGAATATGTATATGAAAATATGTTTCAATATATTGAGTCAAATAATCCAAAAGAGTTGATTATAATTAATGGGTCAAGCAAAATCAATTCGATGTTTCCGCATAGAACAATATACAATGTAGAATGTGATAAAGCAAAACATAAAATAAATTATATTAATTCATTTTTAAATAAAGTTTATACTGATTCGGGGATGTTGTCTGGATTAGAATTTATAGATTTAGAAAGACAATTATATGCAGCAAAAAGTTTTATCTATCTACTAAATTTCGCATACGAACATAATGAAAAAATTATTGAAAAAATAAATAAACCAGATATTTGGCTATCTTCAGACCATTTGACTCTTTACAATAATACATTATATCAATTAAATATCATTGGGAATGATTCAAATAATTTAGTATCAATTTTAGATAAAACATCAACTAATATGGGAAAACGATTGTTAAGAAAACATATTGTGAAACCATTATTATCAAATTTATCAAAGTATTATGATAGAATTGAACAATTTATTCCATATATTAAAGAACTTGAATCTTCTCTAAACAATATAAGTGATATTGAAAGACTAAGTCGAAAAATAAGTTTATTAACAATTAATCCCCATGAAATGTATAATTTCTATTTATCATTGGAGTATTGCAAAGATTTGGAAAAAACGTGTAATACATGCAATACATGCAATGCATCTAATGCATCTAATGCAATTTATAAATTTAAAAATAAGTCATTTAACAAATTATTAAAATATTGCAAAGATACTTTTAACTTTGAAAAATTATCGAAATATACTTTAAATCAAATTACAGAATCTATATTTAACCCAACAATTTTCCCAGAGGTTGATAATATCCAACTTGAAATTAATGAAATTTTTGATTATTTTAAAAATGATATTAATGAATTATCTTTGAAAATTGACGAAGATTATGATTCAGATATTGATACTTATATTCGATTAGATTTTACTGAAAGGGATGGTTATTTTTATATAACAACAAAAAAAAGGTATAAATATATTGAATCTGATTGTTATATATTAAAACAACAGGGGTCAAATGTCAAAATATTCTCAGGAAAAATTTCAAAAAAATCAGAAAAATTAACATGTTTGCGGGAGAAAATAAAGGTTATTAATAAGGAATGTTTTATTAAAACATTGGAACATATTTATAGTGTTTTTAATGTTTTTATAATGGATCTAATAGACGATGTTTCAATGATAGATTACATCAAATCAAATGCGAAATGTGCAATTGAATTTAATTATAAACGACCAGTTATCGACGAATCATCAGATTTAATTATGAAAGGGTTAAGACATCCAATTATTGAAAGATTGCAAAGTGGTATTGAATATATTAAAAATGATATTGATTTTAATAAAACAGGTATTTTATTATTTGGATTAAATGGTGTTGGGAAATCATCATTGATGAAAGCAGTTGGATTATCAGTTATTATGGCACAAGCAGGTATGTTTGTACCATGTGATTCTATGATTTTTAAACCATTTACAAAAATATTTTCAAGAATAACTGGAACAGATGATATTTTTAAGGGGCAATCGTCTTTTACAGTCGAGATGGAAGAGTTAAGAGCTATATTAAAATATTCTGATGAGAATAGTTTGGTACTTGGAGATGAAATATGTAGGGGGACTGAAACAATTTCTGGATTATCGATTGTAACAGCATCTGTTTCAGAATTATCTAAGAAGAAGAGTAAATTTATATTTGCAACACATTTGCATAAATTAGAAGAGTTAGTTGAGGATTCTAATATTAAATTTTGTCATTTACACGTTGATGTAAATAATGATGAGATGATTTATCATAGAAAGATTAAAGATGGTATCGGATCTTCGTTATATGGACTAGAGGTTGCTAAATATTTATTAGACAATGATGAATTTATAAATAATGCGTTTAAAATTCGAAATAAGATAATTAATAAAAGTAATGATTTATTATCAACAAAAAAATCAAAATACAATTCTAAATTATATATGGATAAGTGTCAGATGTGTGGGTCAAACGAATGTTTAGACACACATCATATAAAATTCCAAGAATTATCTGATAAAAATAATTATATTGAACATATTCATCAAAATGATTTAAGTAATTTAATAGCATTATGTAAAAAGTGTCATAATAATTTGCATAAGGGTGAATTTAACATTGAAGGGTATTTGTTTACAAATAAAGGACTTAAGGTTAAAAAAAATAAAATAGTAAGTAAAAGAATTAAGAAATATAACGAAGATCAAATAAATATTATTAATTCTTTAAAAAATAATTCAATCAAATATGTTATTGAAACATTAAAAACAATACATGATATTAGAATAAGCACCCCAACTATAAAAAAAATATGGAATGGTGACTATTAATAAAAATATTATTATATATTATAAACAAAATGAACAAAATTATTTCTTCTATCCCAATCGAACTTCTTGCAAGTATTGCTCTGATGTGTGTATTTTTCTCACTCCTATTTTCATATGGTTTCCATGGATTATTAAAGTTTGGAAAGGGTGTTAACTATTTGATGGCTATTATGCTAGGCGTTATATCCCTTCTTTTATGTGCCGGTCTTGTTATTTCTGCAATTGAATATATCGCAGATGAACATATGACTAAAGAACAAAAAGAAAATGCACGCCGTGGTATGTCAATGATGGCTGTTTCGTCTGTTGTAATTGGTTTATTAGGTCTTGTTAAATATAATTATGGAAAATTATTTGATGCTCTTAACAAAAGTTTGCCTGCTAATAAAAAACGTTTATTTAAAAAATAAATAATTAATTAATTAATTTTTATTAATATTAAGTATTAATAAAAAGATGGAATTGATCAGACTTGATCAGACTTGTTCAGACTTGATCAGACTTGATCATTTAGACACATTTATTGTGCTAGAAATTTTTTCAATTGTTTTCTTAACTAAATCGGCATCTTCATTGTCGATGTCAAGAGTTCTTTCTAATTCAGAAATACGCTTTAATGCGATGTTAAGTTTAATTGCAAGCAAATTCATTCTATTATGCAAAGTTGTAGTATGACCAACAACATTACTCAACGTGTGTTTAACTTCATTTATTTTAATTTCGGACATATTATAATTTAATTATATAAATTATTTGTTTAAATTAAACGTAATTAAATATATAAAAAAATGATTTAAAAATATATTAGATTTATAATATCATAATATAATAAATATGATTATACCAATTCGATGTTTTTCCTGCGGGAAATTAATTAGTAACGTATGGAACGATTACATAAAAGAAGTTCAAGCAGAATATTTAAAGATAGAAAATAGCTCTACAAAAACCGTAATTGAAAATATAGAACATAAATCAATTGAATGCACACTGTTAGATAAATATGGAATCGATCGATATTGTTGTAGAAGAATGATACTTACTCACGTGGACTTGTGTGATAAAATTTAATCACTTTCATCACCATCTTCGTTGACTTGTTCTTTATATAATTCGGAAGAATTCTCTTTTATAAAATCATACAACTGGTCATTCAATTTAGATCTATTTTTAATTCTAATATTATTACATCCCCCAACATTATCATCATATTGATCTAATAAATCAAATATAATATCACCAATCATGATATTATACTTATTATCAAATTTTTGACTAAGTGCCTCGGGACTATTTTCGTCATGCAATGTCTTTTTAATTTTTGTTTTTATAGGTTCTTCGATTTCTTCAATTTCTTTCGTGTTATTGTTTGATATAATATTTATCCAATTCATTATATATGATATAATGGCCTCTCTTTATGCGAATTGTTATACACAATTTTTGCAAACCCATAAAATGTTAAGTCATTCTCACTAATATCAAAAATACCATTTGATAATTCATCACGACTTATATTATTAAAAATATAATCTAACATTGATTCAATATCATCTCCATAATATAATAACCACGAATTAAAACTTAATCTGTTATTATTTTCTGTGTTTCCAGTGTTTACAGTGTTTCCAGTGTTTCCAGTGTTTTCTGTATTTGTGATGTATTTACTGTATTTATTGTATTTACTGTATTTATTGTATTTACTGTATTTACTGTATTTATTGTATTTATTGTATTTATTGTATTTATTGTATTTATTGTATTTATTTGTTCGAATCATGATAATTAATAATAAGTAAATAATATTTAAGTAATTTTAGTTAGAACCTTTCTTTCGAATACGCTTTAATGTAGTTGCTTCTTTTGATTCTCTGTTACTATAAATAAAATCTGTTGCTTCTTGTGCTTTTGTAGAATCGCCATTAAAATATAATGTCAGGCAAGATTCAATATGTTTCTTTGAAATACCACTTGTTCTCTTTGATGTATAATATTTTATTTTACCATCGCTTAAATTAATATCTTTATCTTGTATCTCATTTACCACCATATATTGCTGAATCTCTAATCCAACTTCATCTTTTTTTTTTCTAATATGAGTAACAAGTTTTTTTGTTTGTTTTAACTGATCGTCAAGTGTTACCCATTGTTTGATATCATTGATAAATGTTTGTGAAATATTATTATTCATTTTGTATGTATATTAATATGCATTAATTATTTAAATACAATTACGATTACAATTACGATTACAATTACGATTACAATTACGATTACAATTACGATTACAATTACGATTACAATTACGGTTACAAATATAATTGCAATATATATAGGGAATGTTTTGTTTTAAAAACCATAAAGATCTTACAAAAATGTATGAATATATCAAAAATAACAAGAAGTGTATTAATGATAAAATAAAATTTATAAATATAGAATCAATTAAAAAAATAATTACAATATTTTTAACAAATTTCGATTTTACACAATTACAGGAACAGGTTTTTAAAATTTATAATTTTATGAGATTTAATAAAAATATTAATAACGAAATAATTGAATATATGTTTATATTTGCCACACTAAGGTATGTTAATGATATGGTAGATCTAATATATACTATTATTAATGATAAATATTTTTATAAAAATTTAAAAGATATATTCGAAAGTTTATCAGATATTTCAAAGTGCATTTCAATTACAGGTGTGGATATGAATAAAAATGATATTGATACAATTATTAAATTTTATAATTATGATATAAATAAAGTTAAAAAAATATATAAATTATCAACATACAATCTAATGGTTGCAATGTGTATGGTATATAACAAACCACCAACTACTATTTTTAAAATAAAATTAGGTATAAAAAATAATAAATACATCAAGGGTAGAAATACAATTAAGAATGAATTCAAAAATAAATACCCTGATGCAAATTTAACAACTTTAGAGAATGAGGATAGAATAGGTGTAATGTATTTTGCACTTAATCATTTATAATTTAACAGTTAAAAGCTAATAAAGTCTCTTATCCAATAGTATTGGTAATTGGTTTATTTTTTGTAAGCTTACCTGATAATCTGTTTTTTGCTGCTCTAAGACATAGTTCTCTTTGACTTAATAATATATACTCGTCCATACTATTAGCAGGTAATCTAGGTGCTACATCGGTAGATGCTACATCGGTAGATGCATCGGTAGATGCTACATCGGTAGATGCATTGGTAGATGCTACATTGGTAGATGCTACATTGGTAGATGCATTGGTAGATGCTACATTGGTAGATGCATTGGTAGATGCTACATTGGTAGATGCTACATTGGTAGATGCTACATCCGTAGATGTTATATCATAAGCCTCATCACTTGAATCGTCGATTGGATCGTCGCTATATTCGTCACCATATTCTTCATCAGGTGGTATCAAACATTCAGTAACGGCTTTATCAGGTGGCCTGACTTCCTCGCTATTTCCATCATATATGGTACAATTTGTTAAAATATATGTAATTATTTCATCGGCAGATTGTCCTCTACCCAATGATTCTTTTATTATATTCAAACAATAGTCTTTGTTAATTGCAATAAGTTCATTTAGTCTTGTAGGAGTAAGTCCCATCATTTCTGCGTAAACTATTATTTTTTCATTATTTTTTTTATCATTCATTTTAAATAAATATATAAATTATTATATAATTATTTTTCATTTTTTAAAATCACATGTCAATACTTAAGATATTTGGTTAAAATATCTAGATTGATCCATTTAACTGATCCATTTGACTTGGATGACTAAGCATCAATCAATGTAACTATACCCATTATTATTAAAAAAGATCCAAAAATATATTTTAAAATACTATTATTAGTATTAACAGCGAATCTAGATCCAATATAAGATCCAATAAATATCATTATACCAATAACAATACTATATTGTATATTAACATGACCTTTTTTATAATATTGATAAGCAGAAGATACACTTAAGGGAGGAAGCAATGCCATTAAAACTGTTCCAATTGCAGTTTTATAATCACTTATAACCCCAAGGTGATATAATAATGGGATCAAAATAGAATATCCCCCACCCCCTACAATTGAGGTTAGTACTCCAGTAATAATTCCAATTAGTGTCATTATGAAATAAACATTCATTATATATGTTTAATGATATAAAAATTTTTTTGCACCAGCAGCATGTCTTAAAGTTAAAATATCATTCTTTCTTTTTTTCCAGTCAAATCCAACTGCTTTTTTACTCATAATATAAATATCCCCATGATTTAATTGAAGTTTGACTCTTTCTCCAATTTGAACTGCTTTTTTATACCACTGAAAATGCAATGGCATTGATTTGCCAAGTCTCATACCAATTACAATTCTTCTTTCTGTATCACCGTGAAATCCAATTCCACATTTATTTAAATCATAATAATAATTACCTTCTCCTTGTAACTTGGTTGTTTTTTCGCCAAAATATACTGGAAGCCTCTCTCTTAAATGTTTTGTTAAAGGTATATTATCAAAATGAATAATTGTACCTTTTTTATTTTCATAATCACTTTCTTGTGAAAAATCTGAATAACAAAGATTGTACCTTGCTCTCTTATTTAGAACTTTTTTTCTTCTTGTATCATAATATTGTTTATCTGGTATTAATTTAGAGTGTTCCTCTAATAAATCATCCTTTGTTTTATTAATATCTGATAATAATAAATCTATACCATTTCTAATAATTAATAATCCTGCTTTTTCATCTGTATGAAAATTTTCACCTAATGCTGAATTTAAATGAATATATTCTGTATCATAATTTGTATCATATTCTGTATCATAATCTATTATATTATTACTAATATCAATTAAATCTTTAACAGAGTGAGTTTCCTTACTCTGTTCACCTATTTTTTGCATCCCGTGATGATTTTCAGCTTGATCGCCAAATGTTATAGTTATTGTTGTGTTTTCCATGTATAATTATATAAATGCTATTTTTATATGAAGTTTAAATCATTTTTTATATAATTATAAATTATAAATGAAGAATAAATTAAAGATAATATGTGTAGGCGACAGTTTCGTTGGGAAAACTAAATTTATATCGAGATTGTGCAATAATAATCATCGTTATAAATATGAACCCACTATTGGTGTTGAATTTAGTTCAAATAATATAATAGTGTCTAATGAGTACAGGGTTCAATACTGGGATTTATCAGGAAATAGAAGATTTGAATGTATTGTTAAAAAATATTTAGAATGTGGTGATATAATTGTATTATTTTTTGATTATAATAATATAAGTTCAATTAAAAATTTGGAATATTGGATAAAAATTATACGACAAGTAAATAATACAATCAAAATAAATATAATTGGGGTTAATTACAATGATAATTACAATGACAATTACAATGATAATTACAATGATTGTCCACCAGACGAGTGTCCACCAGACGAGTGTCCACCAGGGGAATGTCAACTAAATTATGAACTGTCCAAATATTCTAAATTTAGTATATTTAATTTAGAAAACTTTGATCAGATTGAATGTGAATATATAATAAAAGACATGATCCACGAACTCGAGAATGATAATTATCATTTTGAACCACTTATAAAAAAACGGTTTTTACAAAAAACACGGTTTTTACAAAAAACACGTAATAGAGAAGAATGCTGTACTTCATGTAATATTTGTTAATTTCGTTTTAGTTTTTTTTTATTTAATATTTTTTTTGTAAAAATATCATCAATATTCCCACTACGATAAAAATTCCCCACATGGAAGTGTCCTCCACCACCCCATTCTGTATTAGCCATTTTTCGAGCAATATCACCCAAATTTACCTTTGTTTGGTTATGATCATCTATGATTTGAACTCTATATACATTTTTATTATACTCAAATGCCCATAATAATGCAAAATCGATTTTACCTATCATATTACTACATATTTGACGACCAATTCTTTTTGTTAAAACCGGATCTGAAAAATTTAATACACCTACTTTATATCCTTGGAAATCTTTTATTACAGCATTTCTAGCGATCTGTTCTTTAATATTTTCCTGAACTTCATTCATATATGCTCCAATTATAATCCATAATTGATTATTATCATTCTCAATTATTTCCCAAACACTATCAAGGGGTATACCACTTGACCATTTGGCTCGTGTGATTCGTGGATTTTGTCCATATCGAAATCCCATTGCAGTTGCGATGAAATTTGAATATGATACGATTTCAGTGCTTTTTTTTTTTGAATCATTTATATCGATAATTTGAACGATTTTTGGTATTTTTTTTTCTGGATAAAATATACTCCATGTAAATGCACAAGTACCATGGGTATCTACACCACTAAATACTTTTACATTTTCAAGCATCGATGTATTAGGTTGTTTATGATCATCTATTGTAAAAACTGTTTTACATGTATCAGACATTCTCTTATATGCAGCAGTATCATACTCAAGATCTAATATAAGAACATTTTTATTAAATAGCTTCTTTATAACTCTATTTAGTTGCACACCTCCTTCCCCAACACGGAGTAATAATGGAAGTGTATGCGCTTCATTTTTAATAAAATGATATGCAATTGTAGCTGAGAACATTCCATCATTATTTTTTTGATTATACAAGATACAATCAATGCTTTTTTTTTCTTTATCGCTAAGCGAAAAGCCTTTTAATTTTGTTACCAATGAGTTCAAATAGGTTTTTTCATAATTATTAACATATTGTTTATTTTTATTATCTATATCTATATTTTTTACACAGTTTGCAATAATTTTATTAAAATTTTTTCCACCGTTCATATAGTATTATTAAATATATTATAAATTCTCGCATGGTTATAAATAATATATTTTATATTTATAGTAAGTAAGATGAATGGTACAGATGAATCAAATATTGTCATGCCAAGTTTGTTTAACTCTTATTTTAAATTTATATTTAATATTTTTTATTCACTCACACTCCATGTATGGAAAAATAAAAAAATGTATTTATTAGTTTTAGTGGGTATTACAATTTCATATATATTAATTAATGCAGGATTAGAAGTATCCGAAGAAGAAGATGCCGTGAATGAAGAAAAAACAATACTACACGAAGATGAAATTAATGATGGTGATCCATCTGAACAAACTAAAATTAATTCGCAATTAAAAGGATTATATAATCCAGGTGGGATGTTTTCAGCAATGGCAACACATAATTTTAATACAATGATCGAACCTCATATTAAAGCTCTGGATGGGCTGCAAAATATAACAGGGAATTTAACGCAACAAATGCAACAATCTCGTAAAATGTTTTATTATATTAGAAATTCTGCAAAGAAGTCATATTTAGACGCACAAAATAAAATATTAAATATTTATTCAAGATTAATATGGCTTTTCAAAAAGATTATTAAAATTTTTTCTGACATGTTTAGGTTTATGGAACATATATTTTTAGCTTTATTGGATACTTTATTTATTTTAGGATCAACTTGGAATGGGGTTATTGGAGGAACTGTTCGTTTTTTTTGTTTTGATGAATTTACAAAGTTAGATAATGGGTCATTTATCAAAGATATTAAGATTGGTGATAAGATTGGGGATAACTGTTTTGTTAAATCTGTTATGAAATTTGAAAGCAAGTATAATGAAATGTTTGAGTATAAAAATATTATTGTAAGTGGATCACATGAGGTATTAGAACAAGGTAAATGGGTTAGGGTATCTCAAAGCAAAATAGCAAATATACTATCATATCATAAGCCATTTATTTATTGTTTGGAAACAAGTACAGGGGAAATTCCCATTAGAGGGATTCGATTCAAAGATTTTTATGAATCAACCGATAAACAATTATTAAATAAATATTATACACTTTTTAGGGATTATTTGAATACACGACATATTAATATTAAAAAAATTCAAACATATAAAGGGGATTACTATAATACTGGTTTTACAAGTGATACTACAATTAAATGCTGGGGTAAAGACGTGAAAATTAATAAAATTAATATTGGCGATACGATATATGGGTCAAAAGTTATCGGAATAGTTAAAACTTCATCTAAAAATGTAGATTTATATAAATACGATGGTATTAAATGTTCTGGTAACAATGTTATATATAATAAAGGGTTGTACAGATTAATCAAACATATTGGTAAACCGATTGTACACAAACCCTGTTATTTATATCATATTATGACAGATGACAACCGATTAGTATTAGGTAATAATAATTTCAGAGATTTTAACGTTATATTAGATGATACTATTATTGATATAACTGATCATTATATGACTACATCGTCAAATCTGGAAGAAATGCTTGATCGGAATACACTTTCAAAGAATAATAGTGTGATGGTTAAATGATGCTAATGTTACCATATACACTACAGGTATTATTTTTCATATAATTTATATTTTATATGGGAAATGTGAAAACATGCACCCATGTGCATTAATCAATGATATAAGTGATAAAAATGTAAAAAAATTGATTAAAATCATGGTTTAAAAGGATGTAGGATAAATATAATATTATGAAAAAAAAATCAGATAAAACATTGGATGAAAAATACCAAAAAAAAACGCAATTGGATCATATAAAAGAACTGCCTGATACTTATATTGGATCTGTTGAACAAACAGATGTCTGTTTATGGGTTCATGATGGTTCTGCTATGGTAAAAAAAGACATTAGTATAACTCCAGGATTTTACAAAATTTTTGATGAAGTACTGGTTAATGCGATTGATCATTATGTTAGATCATTGTCAAATAAAGGAAAATTAAAAGTATCTATTATTAAGGTTGATGTTGATGAAAAAACAGGATTGATTTCTGTCTATAATAATGGAGAGGGAATTGATATTGCAATTCATCCAAGTGAGAAAATATATATACCAACTATGATATTTGGAGAGTTACTTACCTCAACAAATTACGATAAGAGTGAAAAAAAGATTACAGGTGGTAAAAATGGATTTGGTGCAAAATTAACGAATATTTTTTCGAAAAAATTTACAATCGAAACCATTGATTCTACACGTAAACTTAAGTTCGTTCAAACATTTTCAGATAATATGAATAAAAAAACAGACCCTAAAATTACTAAATATAGTAAGGATCCGTATACAAAAATCACATTCTTGCCAGATTTTCCAAAATTTGGGATGAAACAGTTAGATAAAAGTATTATATCTTTATTAAGAAAAAGAGTATATGATACATCTGCTATTACAGATAGTAAGGTTACTGTTTTTTTCAATGGAACAAAAATCGAATGCAAAACATTTGATAAATATGTAGATTTATATATTGGTGGTAAAAAAGAAACACCACGTATTTATGAAGAATTAAATGATAGATGGGAAATTGTAGCATGTGTTAGTCCAGATGATAAATTCGACCAAGTATCATTTGTAAACGGTGTTTATACCTATAAAGGGGGTAAGCACGTTGAATATGTAGCAAGGCATATTTGTAAAAAATTACAAACATATGCTGCTACAAAGGGGTATAAAAGAAAGAAGATGAAATTAAAACAATCAGTTATCCATGATAATTTGATGTTATTTATTAGATCTACTATTGAAAACCCATCATTTGATAGTCAAACAAAGGAATATCTTACAACAATAAGTAGTAAGTTTGGTTCATCCATTAATGTATCAGATAAATTCATTGAAAAACTCGCAAAAATGGGAGTTTTAGAAAAAGCAATGAAATTGGCTGAATATAAATTGGACAACCAGCTTGTTAAAACAAGTGGTAAAAAACAGAACACCATTAGAGGTATTCCTAAATTAGAAGATGCCAATTGGGCAGGAACTAATAAAGCACATGAATGTACTTTAATCCTTACAGAAGGAGACTCGGCAAAATCAACAGCAGTTGCGGGTTTATCCGTAATTGGTCGAGATAAATATGGCGTATTTCCACTTAGGGGAAAATTATTAAATGTAAGAGATGCTGCAATGGAAAAAGTTAAAAATAATGCTGAACTTTCAAACTTAGTAAAAATAATGGGACTTCAATATGGTAAAAAATATACAGATACCAAGTCACTTAGGTATGGGTCTATATTAATCTTAACAGATCAGGATGTTGATGGGTCTCATATTAAAGGACTTATTATGAACTGGGTTGAGTATTTTTGGACAAGTCTATTTAAAATAGACGGATTTGTTACATCATTACAGACACCAATCGTCAAGGCTTCTAAAGGTAAAAAAGTTAATTCTTTTTATACATTAACAGCTTATGATAATTGGAAAAAAACAATTAGTTCATTTAAGGGATATTCCATTAAATATTACAAGGGATTGGGTACAAGTACTTCGAAAGAAGCTAAAGAATATTTTAAAGATTTAGATAAAAATAAAATAAATTATATATTTGATAATCCTGAATGTTTTACAAAAGTTTTTTGTAAAGATAATTCAAATGATCGTAAAAAATGGTTAATGAAATATGATAGAGATACTATTTTAGATGTGACACAAACTAATATAACATGTTCAGACTTTTTCGATAAAGATATGATTCATTTTTCAAATTATGATTGCGAAAGGTCTATTCCATCAATTGTTGATGGGTTGAAAATATCTCAAAGAAAAGTTTTGTATGGCGCTCTTAAAAGAAATTTAATAAAAGAAATAAAAGTTGCACAATTATCTGGATATGTGAGTGAAACATCATGTTATCATCATGGAGAACAAAGTTTAAATGAAACTATTATTTCAATGGCTCAAAATTTTGTTGGTTCAAATAATATAAATTTATTAGACCCAATTGGACAATTTGGAACTAGGCTTCAAGGTGGTAAGGATTCAGCTTCACCAAGATATATCTTTACAAAGTTATCAAAGGTAACGAAGATATTATTTAACCCTCTTGATAATAATTTATTAAATTACAAAGATGATGATGGTACACAGGTTGAACCATACCACTATGTTCCAATTATTCCCATGATTTTGGTAAATGGATCAACTGGTATTGGTACAGGTTTTAGTACAAATGTTCCGTCATTTAATCCTAAAGATTTAATTAAAAATATTTTGTTATTGATGGAAGGAAAAAAAATGAAAACAATTAAGCCGTGGTATAGAGATTTCATTGGTAAAATTTATTGTAAAGATAATAAGTTTTATACCAAGGGAATTTGCAATATTGTTGGTAAAAAGGTAGTTATTACAGAGCTCCCAATTGGGACATGGACAGATAAGTATAAAGAATTTATAGAAGATTTAATTATAGACAGTTCTAAAAATATTCCTGAAAAGAAGAAGAAGAAACAGTTTATATCAGAATATAGAACAGAATGTACAGAAACAGATATACATTTTACATTAGAATTTGGAAAAGATTGTAAAGATGTTAATAAGGCATTAAATCTGATAGATTCAAAGAATACATCGATGAGTAATATTCATTTGTACAATGAGCAAGGTACTATTAAAAAATATGCAAATGTTAATGAAATTATTGAAGAGTTTTATGGAATTCGTTTGAAATATTATGGAAAACGAAGAGATTATCTTATTAATAAATTAAAACAAGAGATAAATATAATTGATGCAAAAATAACATTTATTGAAAGCTTTGTATCAGGTGTATTAAAAATATTAAATATAGAAGTTGAAATTATCATTAAACAGTTGGCTGACATGAACTTGCCAAAAGTTGATAAGTCATATGATTATTTAATTGATATGAGAATTAGAAATTTAACAAAAAAGAAAATTTTAGAGTTAAAGAAGCAACATGAAAAAATATTAGTTGAGTTGGGTTTAATTGAGTCAAAAACAGACAAGGATTTGTGGAAAGATGATTTAAAAGAACTTAAAAAACTATTATGAGTGCGAATAAAAAATATTTAGAAAATATATTATAAATCAATATATGAGTAAAGTTAGCGCACTACTATTGCAAAAATCTTTATTGCAAAATAATTTATTAAATGATATCTCGCATAAAGACTCATTGTTCAATGAATTAAATCCTACGTGTAATAAAACTATTATAATACCATCAGATTTTAAAGATGCAGATAACACTACTATATTAAATTCTAATTTACAGCATAGACAAAATGAGATTAATTTCAAAACAAATAAAACATTATTAGTTAATCAGCCTTACAATACACTATCCAAAGATATAGCTGTAAATCCTTTTTTTAAAAACAATATTAAAAAATTTGTTAATATTGACACACGATTCCGTGAAAATTATTCATCAACTATATCGACCGATTTTACGATGCAATTAAATTTTTCTTTAAAAAATGTAATATCAATGGAATTAGTTGATATTGAAATTCCAAATACATGGTATACCATATCTGAGAGTCTAGGAAATAATTTTTTTTATATAAATGATACTAAAATAATGATTCAGAGTGGGAATTATGATGGAGACCTACTAATGGATGAAATTAAAAAGAATGTTAATTTTACTGGATACGACATTCAAATGAATTTTGTTTCTGGTCAATGTGAAATATCAAAATTAAATGCAATTGATACAATCATTTTTTCACAATGCAATGATGATGATATTTCAATCCAAAGAACACTCGGATGGATTTTAGGATTTCGCAAGAATGAATATACAGGGGCTCAATCTCATATATCAGAGGGAATTATTGACACAGCTGGTAAAAGATATATATATGTTATAATCGATGATTTTAATAATAATGTTAATGATTTTATAATAGGTAATCTAAAAACATCATTTTTGAATAAAAATATATTGGGTCGAGTGTCATTTAATGAAACCAAATATCAAATAATAAGAGACACAGCTGCAGATCATGGGCTACAAACACGAGAGTATTTCGGACCTGTTAATATTAATAGACTTCATGTACAACTTATCGACGAATATGGAAAAACAATTGATTTAAATCATATGGATTTTTCTTTTGCATTACAATTTAAATTAATGTATTAAAGAATAATGTATTAAGAATAATGTATTAAGAATAATGTATTAAGAATAATGTATTAAAGAATAATGTTCATCTATTTTACTTTTTGCTAATTGTATATCATTGCTATTTTTAAATTCTTCAAATCCAATAATAATTGCAGTATATATCTTATCACGATTAGTCTCACCTGTATCAATCGTATATAAGAAAATATCATGATGATATATATTATTGAAATATTCATATGAATCATCATACACGTCATTGCAAGAATTTATAATTTCAATATTCTTGTTACTTCTTTCTTTGCGAGTACCATTAATCATTTCGGGGGATGTATATTCTTCTAATTTTTCTTTTTTTTTTGTCAAACTATAAATTTCGTTAAATAATATTTTAAGAGACACTTTATTATTTTCTAACATATTATTCATATTTTTAATATATTCAATTATATTATCATTATTATCAGTTATGGTTAATAATATATTATTATATTGATTTATAAGGGATTCATTCTCGGGGAATAATTCCAATTCGTCATATACAGTGTCATATGAATCATTATATATTTGAATATTATCTCTACAAATTCTTAATAAATATGAATTTGGATAAAATAATTCAAGTATTTCATTAATATTATTAGTATTTTGTTGAATTTTTTCATTATTTCTAATAATTCTATCTTCATGTGATTCAGTTAATCTAAATTTAACTAAATATGTTGAATCTCTTATATTATATTTATCAGGATAATTTGTATCATTAAATACAACATTAATTGGATATTCATATGTAGTTGGTTTATCAATACTAGGCATCCCTCTACTCATTATTTTATGAATTGCATTAGGACCATTCGTCCCATTGATTGATCCTTTCATTTTAAGTTTAATGCCAATTGTATCACCTTCTCTGAATGGTAATTTAGAAAAATCAGATAAGTCATAAGAATCAAACCGTTTAGGGCATATTGCAATTAACTGTTCATATATTGATAATAAATTTGGATTAAATATACTAGAATATTCATTTGGATCATTAATTGTTTTATCAGTTGGATTTTCAGAATGTTCGAATAATTTATTTATGAATTGTGTTCCAACTGAGTTAGAATTAGATGAAATCAGTGATTTTTTATTTGCTTCTATATTTGTAAATATAGATAATGCATCTGGTCGATGTATCAGACAGTCTGCAATATATTTATACATTATTAATGAAATATTATTCCCATCATACTCATTTGTTAATTCATTCTTGTTTGGATTTTTCCCAGAAACAAAATATACACCATTTCTTAATACACAAATTCTTAATTGCAATGCATTTAAATAATTATCACCATCAATATCGTCATTTGCCCACAAAGTAAATTTATTATCAATCGCACTTGCTACTGTCGATGAATTAGTATTTTTAAAATAAATATCGCCCGAATCTGTTTTTCTAAATTCTATTAAATTTATGAAATCTGTTAAACTTAACCCTAATTCGACGAATGTATCAATCTCATCGAATACTCTATCAACTTCTTGTAACATTAATTCTTCTTCAACTGTATTACCATGTATATTTATAATATGCATGTTCGTTAAAACTGGTGTGACATTTCTTAAATTAATACGTGCCATTTTATATATTATATAAAATTCTTTTTAAATATTTTATATAACTTAATTATGCACAACAAAATCTTATACATTGATGATTAACAACCTCATGGGTTATTGGTAAATATTGTTAAATTACATTTAATCTTGAGATTGACCTACATTTCCCCATGCAGTAACAATTGCTCCGAAAACAATATTATTAGCTGGTTTTCTAGATTCCTCTATCAACTCAGTCATATCACTATCTTCTAACGATATTTTATCTGCTACATTCAAAATATCATTCGATCTAGAATGGAATGCTTCCTTAGCTGCTACTATAATTGCAGTATTACGTGCACTTCGTTGTTCTCGGGTAACATCAGACCCTTGATCCATACTTTCACCCTCTGTACTATTAACATATACATTTGTGCCATCTAATCCCTCATATTTAGCCAAAGCTCTTCTATACCCATTATTAATAAATTCCAAACGTTCTTCTTTTAACTCAGATGTACTAGCTATAAGATATGCCATCGATTTTTCGGCTGATGCCAGATCAGTCTTTACAACGTTCAGATTAACAGCAGCTGCTGTTGTCTCCTCTTTTGTAGTATTGAATGTTTCTAAAGAGCTAGCAGTAGTATCTTTAGCATTAGTCCATACAAGACGTGCATCAGTTTGTACAGCAACACTGGCTCCCTCATTTACTGTTTTCATGTATGCCGATCTGGAAGCTTCTTCTTCTACGACGAATTCATTGTATATACTTTCTTGTTCTGTATTGTAGTTTAATGCATCGGCGAGACTTTTATCGGCAGCAGATTTAGATGCCTTGAGGGTATCAACCACTTTTAGTATTTCCTCCACTTCTTTTCCTTTAAAACTAATCATTACTGTCATTTGATCAAAGGTGTCTGCGTGTCTTAAAACAACAGTTTTATGAGATACCACTTCTTCGTCAGATGTAGACCGTCTTGTGTCAGTTGAATCAGTTAAACGAATGCTCATTAAAAAGTTTGCTGTACGTAAATTATATCTGTCATCCGATGGTGCTCTTGAAATTGGCTTTTCAAATGTCGTGCTATAGCCACTTCCTGGTTGGGCTCTTTTAACAATATGATATATAGCACTTGCTCCATCCATGCCAATAACAGATGCATTAATACTGACCTTGAAACTAATTACATCACCTTCTTCGAATCTCATTTTATGGTAAGTTGTAGTATCAGCTTCATTTTCTACATCCAAATTTTCAAAACGTTCTGGGTATGCAGAAAATATTTGATTGTGAATAGATAAAAGATTTGCATTCGGACTAGAATCGTCGGACACCTTAAAAATACCAGTGGTCCCTTCTTCTTGTGAGAAACATTCATCAATAAATTGTGTACCAATATGTCTAGGATTATTAAGGTTTAGCCAATTAGTAGAACCTTGTTCGTTGCTAAACATTTGTGTCGCATATGGTGTACTAAGAATGCAATCTGATATATAACGATAGATTAATTTACTTAAGTGTGATCCATCATAATTATTAGTGTTAGTATTTCTATTAGGGTTATTCCCTGAAACTAAAAATTTACCATAACGTGTTTCTTCAATGCGAAATTGAGCAGCATTTGTGTAATCGTTTTCATCAACATTTTGTGAAGCAAACTTTGCGGTGTATTTATCAACTTCTGTTTTAAAACTTTCAGATGATGTAGATTCTGGTTTAAATCTAAGTCCATCATCGATAGTTCCATCAGTGGAATCACTATCAAATTTTCTCCAATTAAATATTTTCTGCATTTGATCGCATGTAACACCAAGCTCCACGGAACTATCAAATGGCTCAATAACACGATCAACTAAATCTAACATTTGACTTACTTGAATAGTTTCACCAAATATATTCATCTCATTGATATCCAATGAAATTTCGAGTTCTGGGAGATTAATATAACACGTAGTGTTAGAATTAGTTGGATCAGGGGTTAATAATAAATTACTAGACATGTCCGGTTGTTTATAATATTAGTTTTATTTTTTAATAGGATTTCCATGTATTTAAATACAAGGTAAGTGATACTAGGTGAGTGATACAAGTAATTCAATATGAGTTATACTAGACGAGTTATACTAATAATTCAAGATGAGTTATACTAGATGAGTTATACTAGATGAGTTATACTAGATGAGTGATGCTAATAATTCAAGGTAAGTGATACTAGTAATTCAAGTATCTCATAAAATACTTGTATTAGACTAATCGGAGTTATACTCATCTTCATCTGTTCCATTTCATATTTGCAATAGACGAGATGGTAGATTAACTGATGAACCAGGTGATTGACGAGGTGATTGACGAGGTGATTGACGAGGTGATTGACGAGGTGATTGACGAGGTGATTGTGATCCAAATACCGTCAATGGACGGACCCCATGTGTAACTCTAGGAGATCCACCTGATCCAAATCGAGCAGTATCAACATCAAGAAACACCTATTGTACGCCTGATGGGAAAGTAGCAGTATTAGTCAAGAGAGGTGGTTGAACAGGAATAATTGATGGATTGCCTGATCCAAGTCGAGCAGTAACAGTCTTAGACTCCACTGGGAAATCTTGATTATCTAATTGAGATGGTTCAGCAAATTGATCACCTGGTTGTTCTTGACCTACATCTTCCCATGCTCTAACAAGTTTATAGAAATCTATCTGTTGAGGTTCTTTGCTAGATTCCGCTATCAAATCAACCATATCATCGTCTTCTCCCGTTGTTTTGTCGTGTACGTCGTAAATCTTTTTCGATCTAGACCGATAAATTTCCCCCATTGTATTTATAATGTCATTATTACGTTTACTTCTTTCTGCTCGTGTAAATGATGGGGGTAAACCTTGACCTCCTTCACTATGATGAACAAATTCATTTTTGCCATCTAATCCTGTATATTTAGCTATAGCTTTTCTATACCCGTCATTAATAAACATGAGACGTTCTTGTTTTAACGAACCAATATCTGTTGTTTTAATATCCAACGCACCTTGGGTTGATGATAGATCGGCTGATACATTGTTCAGACTAACAGTATGAACTGTTACCTCCCGTTTTGCAGTATTGAAATCACGCAATGATCCAGCTGTCACACCTTTAGCTTCAGTCCATCTAAGACGTGCAGCAGCTTGTACATCAACAGCGGCTCCATTATTTACTGCTTCCATCCATTTCTCTCTCTCCTCTTCTTCATTTCCAAGGGCTTCATTGTATAAACTTTTTGTTTCTTCCTTTATTTTATTTGCATCAGCTACTTTTGCAGTAGCATCAGCTTTCGATTTCGTGAGGTTATCAATAGTTTCCATTAGTACTTCCGCTTCACTTCCTTCATGGCCAATCAATAATGTCATTTCTTTAAAGGTAGCTGCGTGTCTTAAAAGAACATTGTTATGAGATACCACTTCTTCTGCAGATGTAAACTGTCTTGTGTCAGTTGAATTGGTTAAACGAAGGCTCATTAAAAAGTTTGCTGTACGCAACTTATATTTACCATCCGATACGTCAGAAATAGGATTTTCAAATGTAGTTGGCGA
>MDTF01011806.1_pt1 | contig 23629 bp, 20 predicted proteins | sample 811191 | NCBI WGS metagenome assembly MDTF01 (sample SAMN05326649, study PRJNA326480) | marine metagenome | isolation source: seawater | place: Southern Ocean | collected 2011
GACAATGCATGCAGCTAAAGGGTTGGAATTTGACGTTGTATTTTTGCCCGGTTGGGAGGAAGGACTATTCCCTCATCAAAAATCTTTGGAAGAAAAAGGGGATTTTGCTTTAGAAGAAGAAAGAAGATTGGCTTATGTAGGAATTACAAGAGCCAAAAAAGAGGCATACTTATCCTTTGCAATGAAAAGAGCATATCATGGAGATTGGATGGACGCTTTACCATCAAGATTTATAAATGAAATTCCTGATGATAGTGTTGAAAAAAATGAAATTGTTATAGATAAAACAATTGATGACTTTGAATTTAATCAAGATAACTCAATCGAATTTGATGATGGGTATAGAAGTCCAGGATGGGATAGATATAAAAAAAATAAAATGCTTAAATGGAAAAAATAATTAAATTAAAGACGCTTTTTAAAGAAAATAAAATTGATGGATATATTATTCCTAAGAATGATGAATTTTTTGGAGAATATATTCCAGAACATAAAGATAGACTAAAATATATTTCTAATTTTTCAGGCTCCTACGGATTTGCACTAATTTTAACTAATAAAAATTACTTATTTGTTGATGGAAGGTATACTCTTCAAGCTAACAACCAATGTGGAAAATTCTTTCAAATTAAAACAATTCCAGGTCAATTACCTGAAAAAATACTAAAAAAGAAAAAATTAAAAATCGGTTTTGATCCAAAATTGTTCACTAAAAAAATCTTTGAACATTTTTTTTGGCAATACTAATTGTAAATATATTTCACTTAATAAAAATTTAATTGATGAAATTTGGAGGAGGAAAAATATTGTTACTAAAAATAAATTTTATATTTTACCTAGTAATTCAATTAACCAAAACTACAAACAAAAAATTGATAAAATTTTATCTATAATGAAGCAAAAAAGTGCTGAATTGCAATTTATCACTGCTAGTGAAAATAATGCCTGGCTACTTAATATAAGAGGAAGAGACACGGAATATACGCCTATCCCTCATAGCTATATTTTAATTGATAATAAAAAAAATATAAAACTTTTTTGTGATTTGAAAAAAATTTCACCTTCATTTAAGAAAAAATTTAGCAATATAGAATTTAGCGATATTAATTTTACTAATTTATTTCTTTCAAAAATAAGTCGAAAAAAATTTATAATAGATAGAAGCTCTTGCTCAATACATTTTGAAAACATTATTTTAAAAAATAATATAATATTAGAACAACAAGACCCTATTTATATTTTAAAAGCGGTTAAAGCAAAAAAAGAAATTGAAAATATTAAAAAAGCCCATATCTACGATGGCGCTGCTTTAACTAAATATTTATTTTGGTTGAAAAAAAATTTTATTAAGAAAAAAATTACTGAGATTAGTGCGGCTAAAAAATTATTTAGTTTCAGAAAAAAAAATAAAAGTTTCAAATATTTAAGTTTTCCTACAATTTCGGGAACAGGTCCTAACGGTGCTATTATTCATTATAAAGCTACAAAAAAAAGTGATCGAAGATTGAAGAAGGGAGACATATATTTAGTAGACTCAGGTGGTCAATACAATTATGGAACTACAGATGTAACTCGAACTATTTCATTACAAAATTCAAACCAGAGAATTAAGAATATTTTTACAAGAGTTCTAAAAGGACACATGGCTGTTGCAAGTTTCAAGTTAAAAAAAAATACTTCTGGCTCAAACATTGATGATGAGGCTCGTAAATACTTAAGGCAAATAAATTTAGATTATGCTCATGGTACTGGACATGGTGTTGGTTATTTTCTAAATGTACACGAAGGTCCTCATGCTATTTCTAAAGGCAACACCATAAATTTTGAAGAAGGAATGATTGTTTCTAATGAACCTGGGTACTATGAAAAAAATAATTTCGGAATAAGAATTGAAAACTTAATATATGTAAAAAAAATTAAACACAAAATTTGTTTTGACAACTTAACTATGGCACCAATCGAAAAAGAATTAATTGATCTATCTATCCTTAATAAAAAAGAAAAAAATTGGATAAACAAGTATCACAAAAATGTTTTCGACAATCTTGAAAAATTTATGAATAAAATAGAAATTTCTGAATTAAAAAAAGCTTGTTCAGCTATCTAAAATCTTATTCCACTCTTTTTCTGAAATTATTTTAATTTTTAATTCATTTGCTTGATCAATTTTTCTTTTAGTGGGCTTGGTTTGGCCAACTACTAAGAAATCCAATTTTTTTGTGATTGACCCTAATACTTTGCCACCATTATTCTCTGCTATTGATTTAGCCTCTGTTCTACTCATATCTTTAAAACTTCCAGTGAACATTAGTTTTTTATTAGAAAATTTTCCATCTAAGCTTTTAACTAAATGGTCAGTAATGTTTAGTTTACTTATTAAATTTTGTGTTATTTTAGTGTTTTTAGAATTTGAAAAAAAATTATCTATAGAGCCTATTTGAGTTTCACCTATTCCATCTAGATCTACTAAATTTTTTAATAACTTAATTCTATTTTCTAAATTAAACAATTCGGTGAATCTTTTAATTGAACCAAAAAAACTGGCTAAAATTTTTGCGTTTTCTTGTCCTATGTGTCTAATACCAATTGAGTAGATGAATTTATCTAATGTAATTGTTTGAGAATTTTCAATTGCTTTTTTTAAATTATTAATTGAAAGATCTCCCCAACCTTCTAACTTTCTTATTTTTTCATAATTTAATGTAAATATATCGGACGGTTCATTAATTAACTTTAAATCACAAAATTGATCAATAACTTTTTTACCTAGACCATCTATGTTAAAAGCCTCTTTCGAAACTATATGTTTAAGTTTTTCCTTGGCTATAAATTTACATTCATAGCCTCTTATACATCTCCTTACAGCGTCTTGCTTATTTGTGCTTTTACTAAATTCTTTTTTAGTTTCAGCGCCACACAAACATTTTAATGGAAAAGTAAATTTTTCACTTGCCTTATTTCTTTTAGAAATATCAACTGAAACCACTTGTGGTATTACATCTCCGGCTCGCTGTATCTTAATTGTATCACCGATTCTAATGTCTTTTCTTAAAATTTCTTCTTCATTATGTAATGTTGCATTAGAAACAACTACTCCACCAACTGTTACAGGATCAACCTTTGCAACCGGGGTAATAGCACCAGTTCTTCCAACTTGAATAATAATTTCTTTTATTTTAGTAACTGCTTTTTCTGCTGAAAATTTATACGCTGTTGCCCATCTTGGAGAATTTGAAGTGTTTCCTAATCTTTTTTGTAAATTTAAATCGTTAACTTTGTAAACTAATCCATCAATATCGTAATCTAAAGAGGATCTTAAAGTATCAATTTTGGAATGACGTGCTTCAATTTCCTCTATACCATTAGCAACTTGTGACAATGGGTTTATCACAAAACCCCATTTTTTTATTTTGTCTAAAAACTCAGATTGTTTTTTAAACATCATTGGCTCTATTGCTCCAAAACCATAAGCAAAATATTTAAGAGGAATTTTAGAAGTCTCTTTAGGATCTTTTTGTCTAAGTGATCCTCCAGCTGCATTTCTTGGATTAGCAAATTTATCTTTAATTTTAAAAAAATCTTTTTTACTAATATATATTTCGCACCTTACTTCTAATAAATTTGGTATTTTTTTTTCAGTTATTTTTTTTGGTATACTTTTGATTGTTTTTAAATTTTGTAGAATATCCTCTCCAGTAACACCATCTCCTCGTGATAGACCTCTAATTAATATACCTTTTTCATAAACTAATGTTGCTGATATTCCATCAATTTTTGGTTCTACAAAAAATTCTAAGTTTCCTTTTTTTAAATTTAGAAAATTATTTATTTTTTTAATAAAATCACCCATATCATTTTTATTAAATGCATTAGAAAGGGAAAGCATTGGTCTTAAATGCCTAATCTTTTTAAATTTATTTGAAGGAGTAGCCCCGACTGAATTATTTGCGGAACTCAATTTTTTTAAAAAAGTATATTTTTTTTCTAATTCTAAAACTTTTTTTTTTATAATGTCAAATTGTGCGTCTGATATCTTGGGATTATCATTATTATAATAAAAATCATTATGCTTTTTTAAATTTTTTATCTTTAATTTATATTCTTTTATAATCTCTTGTCTTTCATTCATTATTATAATTTAATTTTATTAATAATTTTTTTAAATAAACCTTTTTCTTTTTCTTTTTCTTTTTCTTCAAATTTCAAATTTTTTTTATAATCTTTATTTAATAATTTGTAAGATTGTTCAAACCATTCACTTGAGTTATAATTGTAACCTAAAATGCTAGCATATTTTATTGCCTCTTCTTCTAAGCCTATATGGTAGTGTATTTCTACTAATCTATGTAATGCTTCTTCTATAAAAATAGTTTTATCATAATCTTTTACAATAGACTTTAATCTATTAATTGCAGGAACCCATTTTTGAACTGAAATATAATATTTTGCAATATACAATTCTTTAGCTGCAAATTGATTTACTACTAAATCTTTTTTAAAATTAAGATCTATTGCATATTCACTTTTAGGATATTTTTCTAAAAAAAAATTTATTTTTTTTCTAGCTTCAAGCAATGGTTTTAAATCATATTTATCCTCTCCTATTTGTTCAAACGAAATAATTGCTATAAGATAATTGGCATACATAACATTTTTGTCTGCGGGGTACTTTTGTATAAATCGGGTTAAGTTTTCTTCTGCTCGTATATAAAAATTTAAACTATACAAACAAAATGAAGACATTATAGCTGACTTGGCCGCTAAGCGAGGGTCCGTAAAATTAACTTCAGCTTCTGAGAATTTTGTATCTGCAAAAACAAAATCGTTAATTTCAAACGCCTCAAATCCCTCTTTGTAAGAAGCATAAGGATCTATATTATCCTGTGGTGCATAAATAATTTCTTCGTTTTTAGAGCATGAGTATAGAAATAAAACTAAACAAAAAGATATTAAAATTCTTAATGACATTACATGACTAATATCACATTAAAATGTAATTTGAATAAGAATTTAATTTAAGAATATTACGCGCTTGCTGCAAGCTTTGCTGGCTGATCAAAAATTTTCTTTTTAGAAAACTCGGTTTTCTCATTTTCTAGCTCGATGTTCTTAAAGGCTAATTTTGAACTCAATAATTTTCTCAAAAACATGTTAGTTAATTCATGTCCGCCCTGATAGCAGAAAACTTTTCCTAAAACTCTATGGCCTGATAATAAAAAATCTCCTGCTAAGTCTAAAATTTTATGGTTTACGAATTCTTTTTCATTTCTTAAGCCGTCTTTATTTAAAACATTATTGTCATCTACCACAACTGCATTTTCAAGGGAACCGCCTTTAGCTAAACCGATTTTTTTGATTTTTTCAATATCTTCAAATAGACAAAATGTTCTGGATTTTGATACATCGTCTAAATTGTCAGTATAAAAATTAACATTATTTCTTTGTTTACCTATTATTTTATTTTCATAATTTAATTGAAAATCAACTTCAAAAGAAAATTCACTTGGTTCTATTGATATTTTTCTTTCACCATCGATTAATTCAACCTTATCTATAATTTTTAAATATTTTCTTTTTTTAGTTAAAGATATGGTTTCTGATTTATTTAAAACCTCTAAAAAATCTTTAGCCGATCCATCCATTATTGGAACTTCTTCATTATCTATCTCAATTATAGCGTTATCAACTCCTACAATGTAGAGCGCAGCTAACAAATGTTCTACAGTCGAAACTTTAACTCCGTGATCATTTTCAAGTGTCGTGCATAGTTTGGCTGAAGACACACTTTCATAATTTGCTTTAACATAATTATTTTGCTTTAAATCAATTCTCTTAAAAACTATACCCTGATCATCTTTTCCAGGAAGAATTGTAATTTTTGATTTCTTACCTGAATGAAGGCCTATTCCTTCAAAGCTTTTTGAATTTGAGATAGTCTTTTGATAAACATCTTGCATGAAAACAATATACATAAATATTGTATTGCTATTAAAACAACTAATGTTTCTAAAAATAACAAGCGTCAGTTAAATATAGTATCAAAAAGCCTTACAATTAATGACTTTTTAGGCTGAATAACTGGAACAGCCTCTTTTTTCCAACCATAATTGACAAGCGTGTTGGCATTATCCACTAAATCATTGGTTTCAATGCTATTGATAAATTTGATTGTGAAATAATTGTTTTTTGAAAAGTATAAACTATAACTATTTTTAAAACATTCTAAATTCAATCTATCTTTGATTTTTAGAAAAATTATTAAATCTTTTTTATGAAAACTTTCAAAGTTAATATTTTTTTTTATAAGAACTTCTGATAACTCTTTAATTCTAGCGGCCGCTATCTCAAAGATTAATTTTTTCTTAATTTTTCTATAATTTTCATTTTCGAATAGTTCTTTTTCAACAAGCTCTTGGTCTAAAGTTTTTTCAGTTAATTTAGAATTCGATAAAATTTTTTTTACAATACTTTTATTTAAAGAGGTGATTTTTGATATATCATTAATTACTAAATTAGAGCCAAAACTAAAATTTTGTTCAAATTTTAAAGCATTATTTTCAAAAAAAAATATCTTAGAGTTATTTTCATTTATTTTTGCTAAAAAAAAAGTATCAATATTTGGATTTTTATTACTTAAATAAGCCCCTTCAACGAAACTTTTTAATAAAATTTTTTTTATTTTTAAATTGCATTTATCAAAAATGTTATTCAAATTGTTAAAATCATTATTATTGATCAAATTAAAAGACAATTCTTGGGAATAAAAATCTCCAAATAAACCAATAGGAATATTTTCAATATTTTTTTTATCTAGACAGTATTTTGAATTAAAAATATGAAGTATTGTTTTTTGATCTTCAAATTCATCTATATTTGATTTTGATGAATTTAAAATATAGGTAATATTTTCTTTTAAAATTTGTGAACCATTAAGTTTTTTATAACCCGCCAAATTAACAAATGAACAATTAAAATTATCTATAATTAAAATTATTTCTTTAAACGTATAATTTAATTCTTGTTCTATTAAATAAAGATTTTTCTTTATGGTGTTATAAGCTAAATCAAAATCTATAATTTTAGAATCAGATATAGCTTGATTGGTAATTATGTTTTTATAAATTATTCTGAAATGGTCATTTTCATTTTTATCACCAACTATAAAAATATATTCTGAACTATTTATTTCTATAAAAAGGTTTGGAGAGTAAATTTCCATAATTTATTTCAAGATAAGCTGGTTATTAATTCTATAGTCAAAAACTTTATATTTATCAAAATTATTTTTTTTCTTTAGATTCATAAAATTTTCTAAACTTTTAATATAATTTTTTGTTGGTAATTTTATAGTTTGATCTTTATTGGTTAATAAATCCCATCTTTTTGACTCAAAAGAATAAAACTTTTTTATTTGCTCTATTGGAAATTTTATCAGCTTTAATTCATTATAAAAGCGATTAAAATTTTCTTTATTACCAAAAACTGTTGGAAGATTATTATAATTTTCTAAATATAAATAATTAATCAATTCACCATTTTTACTTATATAAAATTTTTCTTTTTTATAGTGTAGTATTGCTATTGGTTGTTTTTCAAAAATTTTTATATTTAACTTATTTGGATATATTTTTTTTATTTCAAAGCTTTCTATAAAACTTTTTTCTACTAAGATTTTTTTAATAATCGATGTGTCTAAGAAAAATAAACTTTCATTAAACAGATAAGTTAAATCTTTTTTTATTTCTTCGTCTTGTAAAATAAAATTATTTTCTATTATTATTTCCTTTACATGAAATTGAGGGCTCAAAGACAGCTTTTGTGGCTTATATGAAGTGAATAAAAATAATAGTGTGAGTGCAATTACTAATCGTTTTCTCATCTATTGATACTTGCATCTAATAAGATTTTCTCAACTAGATTTTCAAAACTTAGGCCTTTATAATTAGCTATCTCAGGTACTAATGAAAGATTTGTCATCCCTGGCTGTGTATTAATTTCCAAGAGATGAAATTTATTATTAAGAAATTTAAAGTCTGATCTTGTAATACCTTTGCATCCTAAGGCTTGATGAGTTTTTTTAGCAACTTTTAAAACTTCTCTATATTTTTTTTTTGTTAACCTAGCCGGCATTATGTGTTCTGTTTTTGCTTTCTTTGAGTATTTTGCTTTATAGTCATAAAATAATCTTTTAGGCACAAGTTCAATTGCTCCCAATGGGACTCCATTAATAACTGCTACTTGAATTTCTTGTCCACCAATGTACTTCTCAAATAATAACTGGTCGTATTTCTTAAACAAATTTTTTGTAACTTTATTTAAAGACTTAGCATTTTTACAAACCTCTACACCTAAACTAGACCCCTCATTCGTAGGTTTAACTACAACGGGGTAAATAATTTTTTTATCAATTAAATTTTTTTTAATTTTTTGTAAATTGAACTCTGTTTTCTCAATTACAAAAAAATTTGGTGTTCTAATTTTATTTTTAATAAAGATTTTTTTTGAAATAATTTTATTCATAGCATTATGTGAACTTATCACCCCAGAATGAGTGTAAGGTATTTTTAAATATTCAAAATAACTTTGTGCTACGCCATCTTCACCATCTTTACCATGTAATGAATTAAAAATTACATCTATGTTTTTTTTATTAATTAAATTAAAATTCTTAAATTTAGGATCAAACGTTAAAACGTTATATTTTTTTTTGTTAAGTGCTTTGATACAAGCTTTCCCACTATCAAGACTTACGGCTCTTTCTCCTGAAGTTCCACCTAATACAACTAAAACATTCTTAAATTTTTTTTTACTCACCAATGATCTTAATCTCTAACTCTAGATTAACTCCTGTTTTGTCATGAACTTTTTTTTTTACTTTGTTAATTAAATTTTCAATATCAGCTGATTTTGCATTCCCATTATTAACAAAAAAATTACAATGCTTCTGTGAAATTATTGCATCACCAACTTTATATTTGTCACAGCCAGCTTCTTTAATCAACATCCATGCCTTTTTTTCTCGATCAATATTTTTAAAAGTACTCCCACATGTTTTTATTTGGCTTGGTTGTGCTAGTTTCTTTCTTTTGATCATCTCGCTTTGTTTTTTTTCTATTTGATCTTTTTTGTCAATTAATCCTTTTAATTTAACTGAAGTTATAATTAAATCTTTTGATAAGTTAGTTCCTCTATATAAAAACTTTATATCTTCTTTCTTAATTTCTTTTTCTACACAATTTTGCGCGTCGATTACTTGTATAGATAGCAAAATTTTAGATATATCATTCTCGTAACAACCACTATTCATTATAATTGCTCCCCCAATAGACCCCGGTATACAAGATAAAAATTCAAAGTTTGTTAAATTATTCTCTTTAGCAAAATTTGCTGCTTTACGATCAAGAGTTGCGGCTCCTGCTTCAATAATATTGTTATCAATTAATTTTGTGTATGAAAAACTATTTCCAAGTTTAATAACAACTCCTTTAACTCCTTGGTCTCTGACTAAAGTATTTGACCCTGCTCCCAAGATTGTAGTTTTTAAACCAATTTTTTTCGCTTCTATAAGAAAATTCATTAGATGATTCTTGCCTTTGGCTTTAAAAAAATATTCAGCATTTCCACCTAGATTGAACCAGCTATAATTAGATAAACTTACATTTTGATTTAAGTCATTGCCAAATTTTTTTATCAAATTTTTACTTAAATTCATAAGGTAGACTTAAGTCCTGTCATCCACTTTGATATAGCACCTGCTCCCATGCCAATAATTATTTCATTACTTATTAAATTTTTTTTTAAATATCTGCTTAATTCTGATTCATTCTTTACAAGAACAACTTGAACTTTTGAATTTTTTGAAATTAAATTTGCAAAATTTATTAAATTAAATTTAGGGTCTTTCTTTTCTCCAGCCGCATAAAGTGGGCATACGATTACTATATTTGATTTTGAAAAACATTTAGAAAATTCATTTTTTAAAGATAATACTCTTGAATACCTGTGTGGTTCAAAAACACTTATAATATTTCTTTTTCCACATACATTATGGATACCTTCTAGTAATGAATTAATTTCAGTTGGATGATGCGCGTAATCATCATAAAAATCATTATTATTTTTTGAAAAGACCTTAGTCATCCTTCTTTGCACCCCAGAAAAATTTTTTAGCGATTTTTTAATTGTGTTTTGGCTAACACCTAAATTTAAACAAACAATAAAAGCTGCCGCTGCATTAAGTGCATTATGTTTACCAAGTAACTTTACATTTATATTTTTTATTTTCTTTTTCTTTTTTTCTGTATCCTTAAAGCCCAATTCAAAATTAGTATTATTAATATTATACTTAATATTAGTTAACTGGTAATTGGCATTTTTATTTTCACCATATGTAAGTATATTTTTATTTTTTATTTTGTTTAAAATTTTTTTAATATTCTTGCTATCTATGCAAATTATTGCTTTTCCCGTGGGAGGAGTTTTGTTTATAAATTCTATAAATGAATTTTCTAGGTTTTTATAATTTTTATAAAAATCCAGATGCTCATGGTCAATATTAGTTACAATCGAATAATTTATCGGAAGTTTTAAAAAGCTTCCGTCAGATTCATCAGCTTCTAAGATGGCCCAATCTCCTTTTCCAAGTTTGGCATTACTGTTTAAAGAATTGATTACTCCTCCATTGATGATAGTTGGATCTAACTTTTGATCAGATAAAATTTTCGCTACTAGGGAGGTAGTGGTAGTTTTTCCGTGTGATCCAGTGACTATTATATTTTTCTTTTGAGATACCGCGTCAGCTAAAACTTCTGCCCTTGAATAAACTGGAATTTTATTTTTTTTGGCATATTTTATCTCTACGTTACTATTTTTTATCGCTGTAGACTTAACCACTATAGTCGCTTTCTTTAAATTATTCTTTAAATGACCAATAAATATTTTAATTCCTAATTTCGAACAGCTTAATGTATTTTTATTTTTACTTTGGTCGCTTCCTTGTATTCTAAATCCCATATTTGTCATTATTTGCGCTAAGCCACTCATGCCAATACCCCCAATACCAACAAAGTGAATTAAATCTTTTTGTCCTAAATTAATTTTTTTCATCAAGAATTTTTTCAATTTGCGTATCTATATTTTTATAAATATTTTTGTCAGAATATTGACTTTGATTCACTATAATTTTTTCTATTTGAGACTTATCTTCATAAAGCGATTTAATTAAATTGAATAGTTTATTATTTAAATCTTTTTCTTCTATTAAGAAACCAAAATTTTTCTTTTGGTAATAAATAGCATTTTTCAATTGATGGTTATCTGCTGAAGTCGGAAGTGGCACAGAAATAAAAGGAATATTGAAATTAATTAGTTCTCCAAGCATCGACGCACCTGAACGTGTAATAACTAAGTTTGCTTTAGAAAAATAATCAATAATATTATTAGTAAAATTAAATAATTCAAAATCTATATTGGTATTTTTATAAAATGTTGATAATTGTTCATTTTGATTTTTTTGACACTGTTGATAAATCTTTATTGATATTTTAGAATCTTTACATCTTTGAAAAATTTGTGGCAGTTTTTCAGCAAATGCTTTAGCCGCTTGACTCCCGCCAAGAACCAGAATTCTAATTACATCAAAATTACTATTTTTAATTTTCTTTTCATCTGAAGTTATTATTTCTTTTCTAATAATATTTCCAATTTCAGAAACTTTGTATTTGTATATATTTGGTATGCCCTCAAGATCTTTATAAGAAACAAATATTCTTTCTGCAAAAGGCAATAAATATCTATTAGCTTTTCCGATAATGAGGTTATTTTCATAAATTATAAATTTAATTTTTAAAATTTTAGCTGCAATGCAAATTGGAAAAGATGAATAACCACCCATTCCAATTACAATATTGGGTCTATTAAATATTAAAAAGATTAGAGATCTTATTATGGAATATAGAATTATTAAAAATGAAAAACAAAATTTAAAAATATTTTTTCTAAATAAAGGGGAAGATGGAATTTTTATTAAATGTAAATTTTTATAATTTTTTAAAAAACTAAAGCCTCTGTTATCAGTAGTTAATTTAACATTATGTTTTTGATCCATGAAATAGCTTGCTAAACTATATGCAGGAAATACATGTCCACCTGTTCCTCCTGTGGCTATTAATATTTTATTTTTTTTAGTCATATAGATGAGATTTATTTTTAGTATAATTTAAGATTACTCCTGCTAAAATTGCACTACCAGTTAAAGATGATCCTCCATAGCTTAAAAATGGTAAAGTCATTCCTGTAGTAGGTAGTAAATTAGTATTCACCCCAGCATGAATAAATGTTTGAAAAATTAGTAACGTTGATAAACCGCAAAGTGAAGTTTTTATAAATTGATCTTCTTGATTAAAACAACTTTTTATTATTCTAAAAGAAATATAAAAAAAAATTAATATAATCAAAATTGAAACTATCGAGCCATACTCTTCTGAAATTATGGCAATTACATAATCGGTATGCCCTTCGGGAACACTATCTTTTAATATGCCCTCTCCCATCCCTTGACCCGTAAGTCCTCCTAATTTTATTGCGTCTAGAGCTGATGAAGATTGAAATTTATCTCCCTGGTTGGGATCAAAAAAAGTAATTAAGCGATTTATAATGTAGCCAAATTTTTCAGGTAGTAAAAATAATAATGAAACCAACAATAAAAGAAAAATTGAAAAAAAACCGAACATATAAAGAAGGCTTGCTCCTGAGACAAACACAGTAGCAACCCAGCTCCCTATTAACAAGATTGATTGTCCTAAATCTGGTTGATCAATTAATAAAACTATAACTGAGGATAAAAGGAGAAAACTAAAAAGATACTTTGCTTGAGAATTTTTTAATTTTTCTAAAGTTAGAATTTTTACTGTCATTAATATAAAAAATGGCTTTAGTATTTCTATTGGTTGTAATCTAAAAAAATATAAGTTAATCCATCGTTTCGCTCCCTTTACCTCAACTCCAATTATTGGAACTAACGCTAAAAAAATAAAAAAAATAATAAACAGTGGAATAACTAACTTTTTTAACAAAGAAGTTTCAATAGCTGAAATAGAGATCATTATTAATAATGCTAAAACTGTAAAACTTAAGTGTTTCGAGAAAAAAAAATAATAATCTTTATTTAGCCTTTCACCGGCTAATGTCGAAGTGGAAGAAAATGAAAAAAATAAACCAAGAAAAAAAAGAAGAAGAAAACTAAATAAAATTTTTTTATCAATACTTCTCCAATAATTTACTAATTTAAATTTAAATATATTTTCTTGCATAAAATTTACTCAATTTCTTAAACTCATTTCCTCTTTTTTCAAAATTAACAAATTGATCGTATGAGGCTGCCGCAGGGCTTAACAAAATTGTATTATCTTTTTTATTTTGTAATCTTATGTCTTTTAAGATTTCTATAATTGATTTTTTTAAATTTTTTGAAACCATAAAATTTATCTTATTTTTAATTTGGTTTTTAAAAAAATTAATATTTTTACCAATTAAATAACACTTAACGATGTTGTTTTTAATTTCTTTCAAAATAATCTTATCATTTTTTTTTGGTAAGCCTCCGAGAATCCAATAAATATTTTTTCTACTTTCTAGTGCCAATTTTGTTGCCTCAAAGGAAGTCGCTTTTGAGTCATTTATAAAAACTATATTTTTTTTTTTTAGAAAAAATTCACACCTATGTGGTAGCCCTACAAATGATTTCATTGCATTAGTAAAAGCTTTATCATTTATTTTTAGTAATTTAGAAAATACATAAACGTAGTTCATATTTTCATCATTTAAACTAGATGTTAAATAAATATTTTTAATTTTATGCTTTATTTTTTTATAACTTTTTATGTTCGGAACTATTAATTTACTTAAAAAAAAATTTTTTTTAAAATTTCTTTTCAATTTATTGTTAATTATTGCAAATTGATTTTTTTTCTGAAGATTGAAAATTTTAAATTTTGACTTGGTATAATTTTGCATACTACCATGCCAATCTAGATGATCATTTGTGATGTTTAATAAAAATGCGTAATCTGGACAGATAAATTTTGAATGTGACAGCTGAAATGATGAAGCTTCTATAATAATGTAGGCATTTTTTTTTATATTAAGATTAAGTATAGGTGTTCCAATATTTCCACCCAGCAAAACTTCAAATTTATTTTTTTTAAGTAAATGGCTTATTAATTTACATGTTGTTGACTTTCCATTTGTTCCAGTCACAACAATGCTTTTAAAATTTTTATTTGTTAAATAGAACAGATCTATGTCTGTAATTATTTTTTTTCTAAATTTAAATAATAAATCTTTATTTTTTATATCGTTAAGACTTATTCCGGGACTTAAAACTATATAATCAACTTTATTTAAAGTATTACTTAAATTTTTAGTTCTTTTATCTTTAAATAATTTTTTCTGCTTATCGTCCCAAACTTTGAAATTTTTTATATTGTTTTTTTTAAAAAATTTTACCACCGATTGGCCGGATAAACCTAAGCCATAAATAAGGAACGATAGTTCTTTGAGTTTTGAAAAAGAAACCATTTTCTAACGTAATTTGAGTGTCGCTAACCCAACTAATGCTAAAATAATAGCTATAATCCAAAAACGAATTACTATTGTTGACTCAGCCCAGCCTTTTTTTTCGAAATGATGGTGAATTGGTGCCATCATAAAAATTCTTTTACCGGTTAACTTAAAAGAAACTACTTGAATAATAACTGAAGCTGTTTCTAATACGAATAATCCTCCAATTATTGCGAGCACAATTTCATGCTTAGCAATTATAGCAACTGCAGCGAGTGAGCCTCCTAGAGAAAGCGAACCGGTGTCACCCATAAAGATTTTCGCTGGTGGAGCATTGTACCAAAGAAAACCTAAGCATGCCCCTACAATTGAGCCACAGAAAATTGAAAGTTCACCAACATCGGGGATATATTGAATTTGCAGATATTCAGAAAAAATCGTGTTACCAACAACATATGAAATTAAGGTAAATGAAAGAGCCACTAGCATCACCGGGACTGTAGCTAAACCATCTAGTCCATCTGTTAAGTTTACAGCATTTGATGCTCCTATAATTACAAATAAACCAAATGGAATAAAGAATAACCCCATATGCAAAATTAAGTTTTTAAAGAAAGGAAAATATAGTTCGTATAAATAACTATGATCAGAGAACTTTATCAGAATAAATAATGTTAAAGCGCTTATAATAAGTTGGCCTAAAAACTTATATCTTGATTTAAGACCTCGTGAATTTTTAAATTTAATTTTTAATATGTCATCTAACAACCCCAATCCACCTAAACTTAGTGACACAAATATTAATGTCCAAACATAAATATTGGTTAAGTCCGCCCACATAAGCGTGCTAAAAATAATTCCAATTATAATAATTACACCCCCCATAGTTGGGGTACCTGATTTTTTTATAATATGGTCTATTGGACCGTCTTGTCTTATTGGACCAGTTATCATGTTTTCTGAAAAAATTTTGATTAATGGGCCACCAATAATAAAAACAACTAAAAGTGATGTAATTACAGATAAACCTGTGCGAAATGTTAAATACTTGAACACATTTAAAAATGAATATTGATCAATAAGTGAAGTTAATAAATTAAATAGCATCTACAATCCTTTAATCATTTTTTTACTTAAAATATTTAGTCCTGTCGCGTTAGAACCTTTTACCATAAGATGATCGTTATTAGATATAATGTTGCTCAAAGTAAGATCTATATCATCATCATTTTGAAAAATATTACCTCGTTTACTTTTATTCAGATATTTGTATGTAAAAAGAGTTTTTTTTCCTTTAATAAAAACCTTATCAATATCTGTACTGTTAATAACTTTAGATAAATTTTTATGATACTGTTCTGATTTATTTCCTAGTTCGAGCATATCCCCTAATATCAAATATTTTTTAAATTTATCTTTTTTTATTAAATTGAAGTTATTAATGGCAATTTTTACTGATAGTGGATTTGCATTGTAGCTTTCATCAATCAGCTTGAATCTTTTATTATACCTTGAGATTACATGCACTTTGCCTCTGCCTTCAGTTGGTTCGTAATTTTTAAAATTTTTTATAATATTATCTAAATTGAGATTTAATTCTTTTAAAACAGCTAATGCAGCTAATACATTGTAAATATTGATATTTTTTACCTCCAAATCTAATATCTGGTCTTTTACTTTTATAGTAATTTTAGTAAAATTTTTATTCGTGATAGTCCGAATAGGATAAATATCAGATTTATTTGTTTTTCCAAAGCTAACTATTTTTATTTTTTTTAATTTTGCTTTTTTTGCTAAAAAACTGAAAAATTTATCATCGTGATTTAATATGATTGTGCCATTTTTTTTTATATTGTCTATAATCTCCCCTTTTGCATCTGCAATTCCTTTAATGTTCCTAAAATTTTCTATATGTGCCTCTCCAATGTTTGTGATAACCCCAATATGAGGTTGAATTAATTTTGAAAGATTTTTAATTTCTCCAGATTTGCTCATCCCAACTTCGAGAACGCCATACTCTGTACTAGCCTCTAAGTTTGATAAACTTATTGGAACACCCAATTGATTATTAAAAGATTTTGGTGAAGAGTAAGTTTTTCCAAATTTTTGCAACAATTCTTTAATTAAATTTTTTAAAGAAGTTTTTCCAGCGCTACCAGTGATTGCTATTATTTTAGCTGAAGAATTTTTTCTTTTATGAATTGCAAATTGTCTTAAAAATGAAATTTCATTTTTAACTCTAATAGTTTTCTGCTTATACTTTTTAACAACTTTTGACGAAACAATATATTTTGCACCTTTTTTTAAGGCATCAGGTATGAACTTTACGCCATCATTATTTTTTCCCTTCATTGTGAGAAATAAGTTATTTTTTTTAATCATTCTTGTATCTATCGAAAGACCTTCAAAATTTTCTGGTTTAATTTTTTCTATAATTTTTTTAAGTATGAGTTTATTTTGAAGATAATCTTGATTTTTTTTTGATAAAATTTTTATTGTTATCTTTAAGTTTTTTACTATTTTTTTATCAGATATAGATAAAATTTTATTTTTATAAACTTGTTGTGTTTCATGTCCTTTGCCGGCAATCAGAATTACCTCGTTCTGTTCTGAATTTAAAATAGCTTTTTTAATAGCACCTGCTCTATGTCCAATATTAAAACACTTATTGTTATTAATGTTTCTTATTATTTCATTTCTAATCTTTTTAGGATCTTCATTTCTAGGGTTGTCATCGGTAACATAAATTTTATTGCAGTGTTTATTAGCAATCTTAGCCATGAGAGGCCTTTTCTTTTTATCTCTATCACCCCCACAACCAAATACTAAAGAAATTTTTTTTTCATAAGTATCTTTTAGCGATTGTATAGTTTTAAATAAAGCATCAGGAGTATGAGCATAATCAATAAAAACTTTTATATTATTTGGAAATTTTCTTATTAATTCCAGTCTACCACTTACATCATTAATTTTTTTTAATGAATTATAAATTTTTTTATCTTTTAAACCACATAATTTAGTAGCAGCAATGGCCATAGCAAGATTTTTTTTTTGAAATTTACTATTTGTGTTTAGAGAAATATTTCTTATCTTTTCTATTATCTTATTAATTTCTATTAATTTTAATCCTCTTTTTTTTGCAATTTTTTTTAAGATCAAAAATTGACTAATAGTTTTATCTAAAATAACAAAGCCATTATTTGGCAAAATTTTTTTAAATAAAATTAATTTAGCATTTAAATAAGATTGCATATTTCGGTGATAATCCAAATGATCCTGGCTAAAATTAGTAAAAATTCCTGCTTTAAAATTGATATGGTGAAGTCTGTTTTGATCTAAACCATGACTTGAGGCCTCAATGATAACATTTTCAATTTTATTTTTTTTTAGTATCTGCAAATACTTGTGAATTGAAATTGTATCGGGTGAAGTAAGACCTGTTTTTATAGTTTTTTTTTTATATTTAATTCCTAAAGTCCCGATTGATGCTACTGGTGTATTATTTGAAGTCAATATTTGATAATATAAGTCAGCTACTGATGTTTTACCGTTTGTTCCTGTAACTGCAATTATATTTTTTGGTTTTAATTTATAAAACTTTGAAGCAATTTCACTTACAAAATTTCTAATATCTTTTTTTTTTATAATTAAAGTTTTTTTACTTTTAAATTTACAATTTTTTGTACATATAATTACTGATGCACCATTCTGAATTGCTTCATTAATAAACATTTCCCCATTATGTTTCTGTCCTTTAATTGCAAAAAAAATGAAACCCTTTTTCACTTCTTTGCTATTAGTTGATATACCTTTAATCTTAATTAATTTTTCTGACTTAGTAAGATTACTAATTAAATTTTTCAGCAACATATTGATTAGTAAACTCTTTGTTCTTTATGGCTAAAATTGGTCCAATTTTCTTTATTATTTTGCCTGCTATATAAACAGAATTCCAACCTGATGTATTACGGGGTGCTTTAACTTTAAATCCTCTGTAGTCATAAATTAGATCTTTATTAATTTTAGGATTTTCAAGCATGACAAGTAGAGCATAATTGGGCTTATTAGTTGGAAATACTGAAATGAATGTGTTCAGACTATCATTTTTATCGCTATAATTTTCTGATGTACCGGTTTTACCTCCTACATAGTATCCGTCAATATCAGCTAAACTAGCTGTACCTTGTTTACTGCTTACTACTTTTCTTAAAATACCGTTAATTGTTTTGCTGGTGTCACGAGATATAATATTCTTTAACTCAGTAGTTTTTCTATCTTGAATTAAACTCGGCGTAATTAATTTTCCACCATTAGCTATAGAAGCATAAACCGAAGTTGCTTGCAAAGGTGTCGTTGTGATTCCATGACCAAATGATACTGTTTCTAATTTACATTTATTCCATTCAAAATCATGTGGAACGCCTACTTCTTCAATTTCTAGGTCTGAACTTTTCAGTAATTTAGTGTTTTCAATAAATTGCTTATATTTTTTTTCTCCTATTTTTCTTGCTATAAATACCGATCCAACATTTGAAGATTTTACTAGAATTTCCTCAACTGATAGATTTTTTGGATATTCTTTTATGTCAGAAATTTCATGAATAGAACATTTTATTTTTCTTGGTATGTCTTTGATAATAGTTTCTGGTGTGACCAAATCATTTTCAATAGCTAACGCAACAGTAAAAGTTTTAAAGATAGAACCAAGCTCGTACACACCTTTTGTTATTTTATTAATATATTTTTTATCTTTAATGCTTTCTCTTTTGTTAATATCAAAATTTGGCAATGAAACTAAAGATAATATATCCCCATTTTCTACGTTCATTAATAATGCACCTCCGCCCGTTGCATTGAAAGTTTCCAAAGCTTTATTTAATTCTTTATTAATTATATACTGAATATTGCTATCTAAAGTCAGCTTTAGCGATTCTTTTAATAGTTTTTTATCTTTTAGCTCTTTATCAAAATATTTTTCGATACCTGAGATACCGTAATTGTCATAATCAACTTGACCAATTATATGGCTAAATAAATTTCCATGCGTATACATTCTTGCCTGAAAAGGTTCAAAAATAATTCCTTTTTCTCCAAGCGCCCAAAACTTTTCTCTTTCTTTTTGATTAATTCTTTTTTTTAAGTAAAAAAATTTATTTCTATTCAGCTTATTTTCAATCTCATCAATTGACAAATCGGGGAAATTTAATCTTAATTTTATTAAAAAATTATTTTTATCCTGTACTAAGTTAGGTTTAATAGCTACATGGTAAGAATTAATATTTCTTGATATTAACGTGCCATTTCTATCCACTATATCTCTTCTAAGTAAAGAAAACTTTGAAGATATGTTTTCTTGATTAGTTATTTCTGTTTTACTGAGTGAAATATGAGTAATCTTTATACTAAAAATAAAAACTAGCGAAAAAAATAAAAAAAAAAGTAAATAAATTCTATCTTGAAAAAGATTAATTTTTTGAGAGGATTTAATTTTTTTATTAGTTTCTAAATAATCCTCAAAATAAAAGCTAGTTTGGTTTATATTTTTAATTTTTTTTGATTTTTTTTTCATGTTGATTTTTTAAAATTGTAATTTTTTTTTGAATATTTGTAAAATTCAAAAAATTTAAAAATATCTTTGAGTGTTCTATTGGTGAATATTTAACGTACCCAAGGGTCTCTACTTTTTTTTCTATCTCAATTGGTGACGTTAGATAATAAAAATCTAATTGAGACTCATTAAGATCTTTTTCTTTTAAAGAAATTTTTTTATTCAGGTTGTAATTTTTTTTTTCGATAATTCTTGTTTGATTTTTTATAATTGAGGTAACTATTAAAAGAATAAGAAAAATAATTGTTGATAATATAATTTTTGATTTAATCATCAGCAGACTCCAGATCTAAATATTTTTTAAATTTACTTCTTAATTCTTCAGGATATTTAAAGTTATTTTTACTTCTAATCGCAAATCTTAACTTTGCTGACCTTGAGGGATAATTTTTATCAATTTCATTTTTTGTGGGTTTAATAATTTTATTTTTATATTCTTCAAATAAAGCAATGTTATCAGGTTCGTTATCTGGAAAATATCTTGATGGTTTTGATTTATTTGTTGAATAATTTCTAAATAAATATTTTACTATTTTATCCTCAATTGAATGAAAGCTAACAACAAGCAGCTTTCCGCCTGGCTTTAAAATTTTTGTCGCATTAATAATACCATTTATTAGTTCGGTAATCTCTTTATTAACAAAAATTCTTAAAGCTTGAAAAGTTTTAGTGCATGGATTTATTTTAGTCACATAATTTTTTTTTTTACTTTTTTCAATTATTTCAACTAGTTCATTTACTTTTGTGATTTTTTTTTCGCTTCTAAATTTTACAATATTTTTTGCAATTCTTGATGCTTCTTTTTCTTCACCTAAAATTTTTATGATTAATTTTAAGTCTAGCTCACTTAAATTATTAACGACCTCCTGTGCAGAAATTTTATTTAGCCCCATTGACATATCTAGATTCTTTAACGATTTAAAAGAAAATCCTCTATTCATATCCTTTAATTGGATTGATGATAAACCCAGATCAAAGATAACGGCATCAACATTATTTTTTGATACTTTATCTAATTGACTAAACTTAATTTGATAAAATTTAAATCGCTTTGGAAATTCTTTTTTTAATTTTTTTGCTATTACATTAATTGTCTTATCTCGATCTAAACCTGTAACTATAGTTTTTGGAAATTTAAGTAATTCTTTTGAATAGCTTCCTCCTCCAAAAGTACAATCGATATAAGAACCTCCCTTAGAAGGTGAGGTAATCTCTATGATCTCATTCAACATTACTGGAAAATGGGATAAATCCAGGGATGGTGTTTGGTTTTTCATTAATCTTTTTTTTGATCATTAAAATTTTTGTTTTCTAAGAAATGCAGGAATTTCAAAATCTTCATCTTCGTTTAAGTCCTGATCAAATAGCTCTTCTGAATTGTTATTGTTATGTTCTGTTGTTTCTACACCCTCTTGATAGCCTTGCTCCTCAGAAAAAAGTTTAGGGGTGTACTCTTCCGTAATACTTTCGGTTGTTGAAGAAACGTTATTAAAGCTTTCTTCTTTATCTATATTATTTTCTACGTAAGAAGCACTTTCCATGGAAATACCTGATGGTATTTCATTTATTTGTTCAGCTTCTGGCTGGGTATTTTCTGATTGTTGGTCATCTTTTCTGTTTTCAAAATTATTAATTACAGCATTTTGCTCCTCCTTTATTTCATAGCTTTCATCAAGTTTAAGAGCTGTAGCGCCATCAATAGAATTAAATGCATTATTGTCTATTCTTGTATTTTTAGAAAATAAACTATCTGAGTAACCGGTATTTCTATTTTGTATTCTAGTTACCATATTCAATACTGTTTTATTTTCAGATTTATGTCCGTCTAGTGCCGTTGCTACAATTGACACTCTAATTTTACCATTCATATTTTCATCCTTGATAGCACCAAATATCAACTCTGCTTCTGGATCAACTTCTGCTCTTATCTTGTTAACTGCTTGATCAACTTCAAATAAAGTTAAGTCATTACCACCAGTTATATTAATTAATAAACCTTTTGCTCCTTGAAGAGAGTATTCATCAATCAGCGGATTGTTTAAAGCCATCTCTGTTGCAACCATTCCTCGGTTTTCTCCCTCTGCTTCACCAGTGCCCATCATAGCTTTACCCATTGAACTCATTACAGTTTCTACATCAGCAAAATCTAAATTAATCATTCCAGGCCTAACCATCAAATCAGTAACACTTTGCACGCCATGCTTTAAAACATCATTGGACAAATTAAATGATTCTTCAAACGTTGTGGTTTCGCTAGCAATTTTAAAAAGGTTTTGATTAGGCACGACTATTACCGTGTCTAAATGTTTTTTAAATTCTTCTAATCCTTCAACTGCTCTTCTCATTCTTTTAGGACCTTCATACGAAAATGGAAGAGTTGTTACTCCAACAGTCAAAATATTTGATTCTCTTGCAGCTTTTGCAATTACATGTGAAGCGCCTGTTCCAGTTCCACCGCCCATTCCAGATGTGATAAAAACCATGTTAGCTCCTTGCAGGTAGCTAGTTATTTCATTTAAGGACTCGTCGGCAGCTGCTTGCCCAATATCATGCTTGGCTCCTGCTCCTAAACCCTTGGTTAAATTCATTCCTATTTGTATTTTTGCATGTGCCTTGCTCATTTTTAAATCTTGAGCATCGGTATTTACTGCAACAAATTCAACTCCCTCCATTCCAGCTTCGATCATTGCGTTAATTGCATTACCTCCAGCACCTCCAACACCTAAAACAAGTATTCTAGGTTTTAATTCTTTTAATTCTCCCCCTCCAATATTTATACTCATGATTGCTCTCCCTTCTGTTTGTTTTCCCATTTTAAATTAGATCTATTTTGGTAGGCTTTTTTTCTAGCTACAATTTTAAATTTTTCGAACTTTTTTGGCTCCCAAATTTGAAAAGTTTTACCAAGACCCACAAATAAAATAGTAGTTTTAATTTCTGCATGACTTAATAATTTTTCTGTTAAAGAAACTCTTCCTTCAGTATCAAATTGTAAATTTTCACTTTCTGATAAAATTGAGGTTGCAAAAAAATCTCTTTTTTCTTCAAATGGGTTAAGTGAGTCTATTGTGTTAGAAAGCTTCTCTATTCTATCTTGGGAGCAACCTTCTAACGCCGGATGATTGAAAGATGGATAGCTAATAAAACTATTATATCCTATAGAATTTAGATGAGATCTAAATGTAGCTGGCACAGATACTCGCCCTTTCTTGTCTATTTTGTTTTCGTAACTTGATAAAAACATATTTTTTTAAAAATTTAATTATCTGTATTAATTTCAATCTACCCTCCAATTTGGGATTAATTGGGATATTATGGGTTTTAAATAATTAGTCAATAAGTTTGTATTTTAGATAAAAGTACAAAAGCAGAACATAAATGTTAGATGTATTTTGCCAGATAATCTATAAGCCGGGTTCTGTCATTAAAGATGTCATTTCTCTAGGCTTAAATTCACACTTA
>MDTF01017378.1_pt1 | contig 23628 bp, 25 predicted proteins | sample 811191 | NCBI WGS metagenome assembly MDTF01 (sample SAMN05326649, study PRJNA326480) | marine metagenome | isolation source: seawater | place: Southern Ocean | collected 2011
GATGTGGAAGCGCAGTAATGCGTGTAGCTGACCAGTACTAATAGCTCAATTGGCTTGATTTATGCACTGAAAAAAATTTTTAAAATTTATTTTTAAGATAATTGATAATTTATTATTTTATAAGCCCCATCTCTTTATTGTGATGGGGTTTTTTTTTGTTTTTCAATTGACTGTTCAACAATTGAACGATATTTTGTTCAAACAATGAACAACTATGAATGACAATCAAGATCACTTTAACGTATTAAGAAAAATACAAAACAAACCAAAGTCAACGCAGAGAGAACTTGCGAATGAATTAGGTTTTAGTCTAGGAAAGCTCAACTATTGTATAACTGCTCTAAAAAATAAAGGTTTAATTAAAATCGAAAACTTTAAAAAAAATCCCAATAAAATCAACTATATTTATGTACTCACTCCAAAGGGTATTTCAATTAAAACAAAACTTACCCTAAATTTTATGAAAAGAAAAATGATGGAATATGATGAACTAAAAAATGAAATTGAAAAATAAAAACTCTAAAAAGATAATTTGTTTTGATATTGACAATGTCGTATGTCACACAAAAGGCAAAGATTACAAGAATGCCAAACCAAATATAATTGGTATTAAAAAAATTAATATGTTATTTGAAAAAGGGTATGTGATTAAATTGTATACAGCTAGATTCATGGGGAGGAACAATGACAATATTTCAAAAGCAAAAAAACAAGGATATGTAATGACTGAAAATCAGTTAAAAAGATGGAAAATCAAGTACCACAAGTTAGTTTTTGGAAAAACTTCTTTTGATTTATTTATTGATGACAAGTCTATGTATTTTAAAAAAAAATGGCATGTGGACATAGATAAATATTTATAATAAAAAATGATCATGAAGACACCTCACATTCAAAAATTTTTTATGGAAGTAAAAAGTATTGCTGAAAAAATTGATAAAAATGAAATACAAAAACTAGCTCAAAATATTAATTATGTTAGAAAAAAAAAGGGTCGTTTATTTTTTTTAGGAGTTGGAGGAAGTGCCGGAAATTGCTCACACGCAGTTAATGATTTTAGAAAATTATGTAATATAGAAAGTTATTCACCCATTGACAATGTGTCTGAGCTAACAGCCAGAATAAATGACGAAGGTTGGGACACATCTTTTTCTGAATGGCTTAAAGTTAGCAATCTCAAGAAAAATGATGCTTTATTTATAATGTCTGTGGGCGGAGGTAATCTAAAGAAAAAAGTTAGCGTTAATTTAGTTAATGCTATCAAGTATGCAAAAACAAAGAAATCAAAGGTTTTTGGTATTGTTGGAAAAAACAACGGATACACCAGATCCCATGCAAATGTTTCTGTTCTGGTTCCCAATGTAAATGATAAACTTATAACTCCACATTCTGAAGCTTTTCAGGCTGTTATATGGCACTGTTTAGTTTCTCACCCCTTATTACAAATAAGAAAAACAAAATGGTAAAAAACTATGATAGATAAATTAAAAATAAAAATTTTTGCAGACGGTGCAGATATTAAGAATATTGAGGATTTGTGTAAAAATCCATTAATCAAAGGGTTTACAACAAACCCTTCGTTAATGAAAAAAAAGGGTATCTTAGACTATAAAAAATTTGCCGTTGATGTTTTAAAAATCGTAGGTGACAAACCAGTGTCGTTTGAAATCTTTGCTGATGATCTTAATGAGATGGAAGAGCAAGCCAATGAAATTGCTAGTTGGGGAAAAAATATAAATGTCAAAATTCCTATCACAAATACTAAAGGAGAAAAAACTAATGAGTTGATAAAAAAACTTTCAAATAAAAAGATTATTTGCAATGTAACAGCAATACTCACTATTGATCAGTTAAAAAGTGTTGTAGATATATTGAATTCTGAAACCCCAGCCATATTATCAATATTTGCAGGAAGAATAGCAGATACAGGTATAGACCCAATGAAAACTATGAGTGAAGCAGTAAAAATTGCAAAATCTAAACCATTAGCAAGTATATTATGGGCTAGCACAAGACAGATTTATAGTATTTTCGATGCCGAAATCACAGGCTGTCATATTATAACTGTTCCCCATGATATAATTAAAAAATTTGAAGGTTTAGGAAAAAACTTGGAGCAACTTTCACTAGAAACAGTAAAAATGTTCTATGAGGATGCAAAACAAGCAGGATATAAAATTGAAATAAATGACAAATAAATCTATTTTCATTACTGGTGGAGCGGGCTATGCTGGCAGCAGACTGGTACCACAATTAATTGACAAAGGTTATAAAGTTACAGTTTATGACATAATGTATTTTGGAAGTGATTTTCTTCCAAAATCTAAGAATCTAAAAATAATTGAGGGTGATATAAGAGATACATTAAAATTAGAAAATGCCTGCAAGGATCATGATATTTTTTTAAATTTAGCCTGTATATCTAACGATACAAGTTTTGAAATTGATGAGAAACTATCCACAAGTATAAATTTTGATGCTTTTGAACCAATGGTTTTGGCTGCAAAAAGATCAAAAATTAAAAGATTTATATACGCTTCTTCCAGTTCTGTTTATGGAGTCTCTGATCAAAAAGATGTAAAGGAAGAACATCCCTTAGTACCATTAACACTTTATAATAAATATAAAGGCCTATGCGAACCTTTGTTGTTCAAACATACAGATAAAGATTTTGAGGGCGTTGTTTTTAGACCAGCAACCGTATGCGGATATGCCCCAAGACAAAGATTTGATCTTTCAGTTAACATATTAACAAACCATGCCGTGAATAATAAAAAGATAACGGTTTTTGGAGGTGATCAGTTAAGACCAAACCTTCATATTCAAGATTATTGTGATTTGATTGAAAAGTTAATTTTGGCAAAAAGTGATAAAATTTGTAACCAGATTTTCAATGTTGGTTATCAAAATATGTCTATTAAAGAAATTTCTCAAGTGGTTCAGAGAGTGGTTCAAAAAGAATTTCCAGAGTTTGGAGAAATACCAATCATAACAACTAAGAGTGATGACAATAGGTCATATCATATCAACTCGGATAAAGTAAAAGAGGTCTTGGGATTTGAACCAGTCAAAAGTGTAGAAGATGCTGTGACAGAACTATGTTCTTGTTTTAAAAAAAATTTATTTCAGAATACATTTGATGATGATTTCTATTTTAATGTTAAAAGGCTGAAAAATTTAAAAGCATCGTGATTAAAAAAAAAATTGCATTAGTAACAGGTGGAGCAGGCTTTATTGGAAGCCATCTAGTAGATCTATTGATAAAAAAAAACTATCAAGTTAGAGTAATAGATAATTTGAGTGGAGGAAGATTAGATAATTTAAAACAACATAGAAAAAATAAAAAATTAATATTTAAAAATATGGATATTAATAAGATGTCTACAAACGAAAGAATATTCAATGACGTCTCTTATGTTTTTCACTTTGCTGGCAAAGGAGATATTGTACCTTCAATAGAAAAACCTTTATCATATATGGAAACAAACATTCTTGGAACCACAAAAGTTTTAGAAAACTGTAGAAATAAAAAAATTATTAAGTTTGTTTATGCGGCATCATCTTCTTGTTATGGGTTAGCAAAAACCCCTACAAAAGAAAACCACAAAATTTCAACACAATACCCTTATGCATTAAGTAAATACTTTGGAGAACAGACATGTCTGCATTGGTCTAGAGTTTATTCAATTCCCGTAATTTCTATTAGAATATTTAACGCATATGGCCTTAGAGTAAAAACAACAGGAGTATATGGGGCAGCTTTTGGAGTATTTCTTAAACAAAAACTTAAAAATAAACCTTACACAGTAGTAGGGGACGGCAATCAAAAAAGAGATTTTTTGCATGTAAAGGATGTAGCAAATGCCTTTTACATGGCTGCTATAAGTAGATATAAAGATAGAGTTTATAACTTGGGTGCTGGAGCTCCAAAAAAAATAATTGATTTAGTAAAAATTTTGAAAGGTCCATTCACATTTATCCCCAAACGACCTGGTGAACCAAAATGCACATGGGCAAATATTAATAAATTTAAAAAAGAAATTAAATGGAAACCAACTATATCATTTGAAAATGGAGTTAAAGAAATGTTAGACAATATCAATAACTGGAAAGATGCTCCTCTTTGGGATCAAAAGAAGATAAAACAAGCAACAAAACTTTGGTTTAAACACTTATCATAACTTAAAATGGATTTACTAAGTAAATATTCTCATAAATTAATTACACTTGAAAATTTAATCAAGATTATCGGAAAACCTCAAAGAAGAAAAAAAGTGATATTGTGTCATGGTGTATTTGATGTTGTTCATCCTGGCCACGTAAGACATTTACATTATGCAAAATCACAGGCCGATATACTAATTGTTAGCTGTACAAGTGATAAGTTTATAGACAAAGGAATATATAGGCCCCATATACCTGAAAATATGCGAGCCTCAAATCTTGCAGCTTTTGAAATGGTAGACTATGTTTTGGTTGATGATAACAAAAGACCTTTAAAACTTTTAAAGAAATTAAAGCCAGATTTTTTTGCTAAGGGTTTTGAATACACTTCAAAAGGGTTGCCAGCTGCAACTCAAGAAGAAAAAAAAGAACTTGATAAATTTGGAGGTAAAATTATTTTTACACCTGGGGACATAGTATATTCATCAACTAAGTTTTTAAATTATAGCCCTCCAAATTTAGATTTAGAAAAGTTAGATTTAATGATGCAAAATCATCAAATATCATTTGATGATTTGATGAATACCATAAAAAAAATTAAAAAAACCTCTGTACATATTGTTGGTGATACTATTGTAGACACCTACACTAGAACAAATTTTATAGGTGGCCAAACAAAAACTCCAACTTTTAGTGTTCTGTATGAAAAAGAAGATAGTTTCGTTGGTGGTGCAGCGATAGTTGCCTTGCACATGAAAGCGGCAGGAGCCAATGTAGTATTTACCACTATGATTTCAGATGATAAAAAAGGTAAATTTGTAAAAAATGTTTTAAAAAAAAATAAAATTAAATGTAATTTTTTTAGTGAAGTTGGAAGACCAACTACAGATAAAAATTCATTTATATCAACCACGTATAGACTGTTAAAAGTTGATACGTTGAGTAATGCTCCTATAAATGAAGACACACTATCTAAAATATTACATAAAGTAAAAAATGAAAAAACGCAGGTAACTGTATTTAGTGATTTTAGGCACGGTATATTTAACCCTAGTAGTATTAAAAAATTGATAAGCGCTATTCCTAAAAAAAATTTTAAAGCAGCTGATAGTCAAGTTGCTAGTAGATGGGGCAATATAACAGAATTCAAAAACTTTGATTTGTTGACACCCAATGAAAAAGAGGCAAGATTTTCTTTAGGAGATCAAGATTCCACAGTTAGCAGTTTAGCAGGTTTAATATTGGAAAAATCAAGGTATAAAAATTTAATTTTAAAACTTGGTTCTAGAGGTGTTTTTTGTAATGGAATTAGAGGTAAAAAAATGTCTCCTTTTGCAATAGGTGTTTTTACAGATAATGTTGTAGATGCAGTTGGCTCAGGAGATGCTTTATTAGCCTATGCCACTCTGTCTCTAAAAGTTTCTAATTCTTTAATAATAGCATCAATTTTAGGGTCAATAGCAGCATCATGTGCCTGTGAAATTGAAGGAAATATACCAATAAACATTGAAACAATTAATAACAAGATAAAAGAAATTCAAAAAAAAATTAATTATACTCATTAATAAATGAAAATCTTAATAGTTGGATTTGGTATACAGGGTCAAAAAAGAAAAAAACTATTAAATAAAAATAATTTTTTTGCTTCTGTAGACAGCAAGAATAAAAATGCAGACTTTAAATCGATTGGAGATGTACCTGTAGACAAATATGATTCTGTGTTTATTTGCACGCCAGACTCTGCAAAATTAAAAATTCTTAATTATTGTATAAAACATAATAAACATGCCCTTATTGAAAAACCATTAATAGTAAATTTAGAAAATAAAATAAGAATACTGGAAAAAAAAGCTAAAAAATTAAATTTATTATTTTATTCTGCTTATAATCATAGGTTTGAGCCACATTTTATAAATATAAAAAAAATATTAGATTCAGGAGTGCTTGGAAAAATATATTATTGTAATATTTTTTATGGAAATGGAACAGCAAAACTTGTGAAAAAGAACAAATGGAGAGATAAAGGCTTAGGCGTTATTCAAGATCTTGCACCACATTTAATGGATACAATTAAATTTTGGTTTAATAAAGATTTTAAATTTGAAAAATCTATTAAAAATAAATTTGAAAACAAAGCCCCAGATCATGCAATTTTATTTTCAAAAACAAAAGATATTTTCATTAAATTAGAAATGACTATGTGCATGTGGAAAAATACCTTCAGGTGTGATGTAATTGGATCAAAGGGATCTATTACTCTAGATTCTCTCTGCAAATGGGGTCCATCAACCCTAACACACAATATAAGAAAATTTCCTGCAGGCTATCCAAAAGAAAAGAAAATTATTATAAGTAAAAAAGACCCAACCTGGGAATTAGAACATAAATATTTTATAAAAATGGTTAAATTAAAAAAAAAAACAGATCTAAATAAGGATGTTTGGATTATGAGAAATTTAAAAAATATCACCTAATGAAATTAACTATAGGATACGTTGGATTGTCACATTTAGGTATTAATTATGCTGTAGCATCTGCAATGAAAGGATTTAATGTTATATGTTACGATAAAAGATCAGATATTATTGACTCATTAAAGAAAAAAAAAATTCCATTTTATGAAAAAGGTACTGAAATAAATCTCAGAAAAAAATTTACACAATTTAAATTCACTAATAATTTAGATGATCTTTTAATTTGTGACATAGTTTTTATATCACAAGATGTACCAACAGACTCTAAAGGAAAAAGTAACTTATCTCCAATTAACAAGTCAATAAAAAGCACCATAAAATCTATAAATAAAAATTGTAATTTGGTAGTTTTATGTCAAGTACCACCAGGCTTTACTAGATCAATAAATTGGCATAAAAAAAAATTATATTATCAAGTCGAAACCTTAATCTTTGCAAATGCACTTGAAAGAGCCTTGTTTCCTGAAAGAATTATTGTTGGAAAAGAAAATAATAAATTAGATAAAAAATATTTTTATTACTTAAAAAAATTTAAATCCCCAATTTTAGAAATGAATTATGAAAGTGCTGAATTAGCAAAAATTAGTATTAATATTTTTCTTATTTCCAGTGTCACCTCTACCAATTTGCTTTCTGAAGTTTCAGAAAATATTGGTGCTAATTGGGTAGATATTTCAAATGCCCTTAAGTTGGATAAAAGGATAGGAAAACATGCCTATCTAAAGCCTGGATTGGGAATTTCAGGAGGTAATTTAGAAAGAGATCTTGAAACATTTAAAAATTTTTTAAAGTTTAAAAAAATTTATGTAAATTACTCTAAAAATATTAAACAAATATCTAATTATCGAAAAGATTGGATTTATAATAAGTTTGAGAAAATCGTTAAAGATTTTAAAAACATAAAAAAAATAGGTATTTTAGGTTTGGCTTATAAGGAAAATACAAATTCTATTAAAAACTCACCCTCGATAGCTTTTATTAAAAAAATTTTATTAAATAAAAAATTAGAGATAGAAGCATATGATCCTAAAATTAAAAAATTGTCAAAAAACATTAATATTAATATTTGTAAAAGTGTCGATAGTTTAATTAGGAATTGTGATATTTTAGTAATAGCAACTCCATGGAAAATCTTTAAAAATATTAATTTAAATAAATTCAAAAATATTAAAGTTGTTATTGATCCATATAATCTTGTAAATTTACATAAAAATAAAAATGAAAAAATCCAACATATAGGAATGGGTAAGTAAATTGAAAAATAATAATAGAATTGTTGTATTGGGAGGTAATAGTTTTGTTGCCTCTAATCTTATTAAACTATTAAAGAAAGATAAAAGAAAATTTTTACTTATTTTTAAAAAAAATATAGATTTAACAAATACAAATTCTGTAAAAAAACTTTCTAGAGTATTAAAAAAAAATGATAATTTAGTTTTTATATCAGCAATAGCACCAGTTAAAAATTTTCAAATGCTTATTCAAAATCTAGAAATGTGCAAAAATGTATTCCAAGTTATTAAAAATAAAAAAATCGATTATCTTTTGTATGTAAGTTCAGATGCAGTATACAGTGATAGTAAAAAACCTCTTACAGAAAAATCTAAGACTGAGCCTGATAATCTCCATGGCTTTATGCATTTAATGAGAGAAAATATTTTGAAATTATTAAATATTAAATTATGTATTGTAAGACCAACACTAGTTTATGGCTCTGAAGACTCTCATAATGGATATGGACCAAACCAATTCATTAGACTTGCACAGGCCAGGAAAGAAATATCTTTATTTGGCAAAGGTGAAGAAAAAAGAGATCATATTAATGTCAATGATGTGGGTGAGGCAATTTACTTTTTGATTAAAAAAAAACATATAGGGACAGTTAATTTGGTTTCTGGTAAAGTTAATTCTTTTTTTAAAATAGCTACGAGTGTTAAAAAATTATATAAAGTAAAATTGAAATACTTAAAAAGAAACGGTCCAATGCCTCATAATGGATACAGAGCATTTGACAATAAGCTATTAAAAAAAATAATACCAAAAATAACTAATCTTATGGATTGGTTAGATTTAAAAGAAAAGTATAAAAAAAGATGAAAGTAGAATTTATTGATTTAAAATCTAGGTATAAATTAGAGAGGCAAGAGATTCTTAAAACTTTAGACAAAGTTTTAAAAAAAGGTCATTTAGTTTTAACTAATGAATTAGAAGATTTTGAGCAAAAAATTTGCGAATACACAAAAAGGAAATACTGTTTAGGTTTAAATTCTGGCACAGATGCTTTGATGATGTCACTATGGGCACTAGGAATTGGAAAGGGAGATGAAGTAATAACATCTCCAATATCATTTATTGCAACAGTTGGAGCCATAACCCACGTTGGTGCAAAACCAGTATTTGTAGATGTAAAAGAGGATTTTAATATAGATGAGAATAAGATTGCTGCAAAAATTAATAAACGCACCAAAGCAATTATGCCTGTACATTGGACAGGCAGAATGTGCAATATGAGAAAAATAAAAGCAATTGCAAAGAAATTTAATTTAAAAATAATTGAAGATGCGGCACAAGGAATGGGAGCATATTACAACAAACTTCATGCAGGCTCCTACAGTGATGCCGCTGCATTTTCAACTCATCCTTTAAAAAATTTAAATGCTCTTGGTGATGGGGGCTTTATAACCACTAACAGTAGAAAGATTTATAATAAGGTAAAACTATTTAGAAATCATGGAATAAAAAAGCGAGACTATGTAGAATTTTATGGAGTAAACTCAAGATTAGATGTTATTAATGCCGAAGTTTTAAAGATAAGACTTAAAAGATTAAAATCTATAAATGATAAAAGAAGATTGAATGCAGATATTTATAGAAAAAATTTAAATAATAAAAATATTAGTATTCCACAAGATAAAAAAAATGAAATTAATTCATATGTAATGCTGCTATCTCAAGCTAAAAAAAGAGATGAACTTCAAAAATATTTAAGCAAGAATAAAATACAATCCTTAGTTTATTATGGAACTCCACTACATTTACATAAGGCTACAAAAAAATTAGGTTACAAAAAAGGGTCATTTCCAATAGCAGAAAAACTAGCAAAAAATGTTTTAGCCCTACCACATCATCAAAATTTATCAAAAAAACAAATTTTGTATGTTTGTGATAAAATAAATAGTTTCTACAGTTAGCTCTATGAAGATACCTTATAATTATCTACCAATGGAATTTAATAATAGTAGTAATATTTTAGTTAATTGGAAAAAACTTATTAAATCATCTGACTTTACATTGGGCAAATACATGATTGAATTTGAAAAAAAATTTTCTAAATATATTGGTGCAAAATATGTTGTGTCTACAAATAATGGAACTGATGCTTTAATTTTATCCTTAAAATCAATTGGAGTAAAAAAAGGAGATGAAGTTATAACTGTATGTAATACCTTTTATGCTAGTGTTGGCGCTATAGTAGCCTGTGGAGCAAAACCAATCTTAGTTGATTGTGATGATAGGTATCAAATAAATGTCAATGAAATAGAAAAAAAAATTAATAAAAAAACAAAAGCTATAATGCCTGTACACTGGGGAGGAGCATCCCCTGATATGTTTTCAATTATTAAGATAGCAAAAAAATATAAAATCCATGTTATTGAAGATTCATGTATGGGCATAGGTGCAAAAATAAAGGGTAAATCACCAGGCACTTTTGGAATTATAAATGCATTTAGCATGCATCCCTTAAAGTCATTAAATGTAATGGGTGATGGAGGAATGGTTGCAACAAATGATAAAAAAATATTTGATTGGATAAAGAAATTTAGAAATCATGGGATGATTGATAGAGATCATATTCAATTTTGGGGAGTAAATATGCGTTTACAACCTTTACAGGCTGTTGTGGCGTTGGAGGGACTAAAAAAAATTGATAATGTAATTAAGAGGAGAAATGAAAATGCAAAAATAATGGACCAACTATTGTCACATTTATCACCTAACGTTATAGTACCGAGAAGACCAAAAGGTTATTTAGAAACATTTGCTTTATATATGTGTCTTGTAAAAAAAAGAGATAAACTTATTAAATTTTTAATTAAAAACAAAATAGAGGCTAAAATTCATTATCCAATACCACTTAATAAACAACAAGCAGCAAAAAGTTTGAAATTAAATCAAAAAAATTTTAAGACAGCAAATGATCAGGCAAAAAAAATTATAACATTGCCAATACATCAATATTTAAGTAAAAAACAAATTATCTATATGGCTAATAAAATTAATAAATTTTATGCCAAGTAGAGTAAAAAATTTTAATGAATAGATGCTGAAGATTAGAAAAAAAAGTAGTTTTTATGACAATAAAATAGTATTAAAACCATGGGGTTATGAATACGTCGTTTATAGAAACTTAAATAATCTTTCTGTGACCCTCTTAAGTATTAATTATAATAAAAAAACCTCATTACACTGCCATCCATTAAAAAAAAGTGGCTTTGTTCTTCTTGGTGGTAAAGCTTCTTTTCAGTTGGGTCTTAGAAAAAAAAATACTGAATTGCATACCTCACCTTCTAAACGCATGATAGCAAGGGGCTTATTTCATTCTATAAAATCTGTATCAAAAAATGGACTTTTAGCTTTAGAATTCGAAACACCTGTTAATAAAAATGATTTAGTCAGATACAAAGATAGCTATGGTCGAACACAAAAACCCTATGAAGGAAAAAAATTCACAAAAGCAATAGAATCTGAATTTATTAAATTTAAAAAACCAAAATTTGGAAAAGAGCAGATTTATAAAATAGGTGAGATGAATTTAAGTCTTGAGGTTCATAAAGATTTCAAAACAATATTAAAAAACAAAAATAGCACAATTTTTGGAATTTTAGAAGGCTCTATATCTGATAAAAAAGGTAGGAATATCCTCTCTTATGGAGATATTATAAAAACAGATGATTTAAAAATATTATCAGATGTTTTTAAAATCAAAAAAAAATTAAGTGTAGTAAAAGTTTATAAATAATTAATAATTTTTTAAGAATTCATTGGATATTAAAATGAAGCAAATGAAAAAAATAAGCCTTTTGGCAAGTTATCCGAACCCAAAAAATAGAAGATATGTTGATGATAATCTTAGAACTATCAAGCATAGAATAGTTGCCTCATATAGAGATAAAGAGTTTTATGATGGTGAAAGAATATATGGATATGGTGGGTTTAAATATGATGGAAGATGGAAGGATGTTGCAGAAAAATTTTCTAAAAAATATAGATTAAAAAATGGTTCATCAATATTACAATTAAGTAGTAAAAAAGGTTTTTTGCTCCATGATTTTAAAGTAAAATTTTCTAAAATTAATGTTTGTGGATTAGAAACCTCAGATTATGCAATACGAAAAACATTAAAAAAAATTAAAAAGGATATAAAAAAAGTAGATACATATACAAAATTAAATTTTAAAAACAATTCTTTTGATTTGGTTATAGCCTTAGGAGTCCCATATGAGTATGGGTTAGACGGTGCAATCGCATGTTTGAAAGAAATTCAAAGAGTATCAAAAGGCAATAGTTTTATCACTTTAGGCTCATACAGAACTAAAAAAGAGTTTTGGCAATTAAGACAGTGGACGCTTTTGGGCGTGACATTGCTAAAAGAAAAAGAATGGAGAGAAGTGTTGCGACACGTAAAGTATACGGGAGATTATGAATTTGTTAATGCTAAAAATTTGAATCTTATTTCAAAAAAATAAAGATATTAAAGTTAACTAAATTTATCTTTACTATAGTTTTATTTATTATAAGTTTTATGTAAATTATGAAATATTGTTTATTAGGTGGAGCGGGAGTATTTGCTCTTCATACAGCAAAGTATTTATTGGAACAAAAAGACACAGAATTAGTTCTTTGCTTAGGAAGAAATACAGTTAAAAACCCAGCTTTTAATTTAAGTTTGGGTAAAAATGATAAAAGATATATCTTCAAACCATGTCATATAGTTTATGAACAAGATTTTTTATTTGAATACCTTGATAAGTACAAACCAGATTATGTCATAAATTTTGCAGCTCTTGCATACGCAACATCTTGGGATAAATCATTTAGATACTATGACACAAACGTTACAGCTGTTGCACAAATATGTGAATTTCTGTCTAATAAAAGTTATTTAAAAAAATTCCTGCAAGTAGGTACCTCTGAACTATATGGACCAGTTAGTGAACCTGTTGATGAAAACTACCCAATTAATCCTACTAGTCCTTACTCAATATCAAAATTGGCTGCAGATATGCATTTAGAAACAATGTTCAAGGTTAGAAATTTTCCAATGAATATAATAAGGCCCAGTAATGGTTATGGGTCTGGCCAGCTTTTATATAGAATAGTTCCCAAGTCTGCTTATTTGATTTTAAAAGGAGAAAAATTCCCATTAGAAGGTGGTGGAAAAGTAAAAAAATCATTTATGCATTGTAGGGATATAGCAAGAGCAATTTATATGATTATACATAAAGGAAAAATGGGAGAAATATATAATGCAGGGGTAGACAAGCCCATTTCCATGAGAGAAATTGTTGAAATAGTTGCCAAGTGTTTAGATAAAAATTTTGATGAAGTGGTTGATATAACAAAGGGTAGAGTTGGTGAAGATTCTCAATACTGGCTTAGTAGTAAAAAATTATTTAACGATACGGGCTGGAAACCAGAAATATCTATAGAAGAAGGAATTAAAGAAACCGTAGATTGGGTACAAGAGAATATGAATAATTTTGAAAATGAAAACTTAGAATTTATCCTAAGAGCTTAAACACCTGAATTAAAATATGATAAGATTATCTGACTATGTAATTAAGTTTTTGGAAAAAAAAAAAATTGATACTATCTTTCAAGTCAGTGGAGGTGGTTCTATTTTTTTAGGTGACGCACTTTATAAAGCCAAAAAAATTAAGTATATAGCGCACCATCATGAACAAGCAGCATCCTTTGCAGCAGAAGGTTATGCTAGGGAAAAAAATGATGTTGGTTGTTGTTTTGTAACAACAGGGCCGGGTGGAACAAATGCAGTCACAGGTATTAGTTCTGCGTGGATAGACTCTGTGCCAGTTATATTTATTGCTGGACAAGCATTTTTCAATCAAACAATCAAAAAAACTAAAAAAAGACAAATTGGTGTTCAAGAAATTAATATAATTGATATTGTTAGGCCCATAACTAAGTTTTCACAAATGATAACAGACCCCAATTCTATAAACTTTTATTTAGAAAAAGCTTATCATATAAGCAAATCTGGTAGACCAGGACCTGTATTTTTGGATATTCCCGCCGACATGCAAAATGCACAAATTGATGAAAAAAAAGTTTTTAAATATTCTTACGTAGAATCAAAAACTTTCTTTCCAATTGAAAAAAAGATCAACACAATTGTTAAGAAGATTAAACAATCGAAAAGACCTTTAATACATTTGGGTCATGGTGTTAAATTATCAAAATCACAAAATATATTAAAGAGTTTTTTTAGTAAATGTAAAATACCTTTTGTAGTTACATGGAATGCTGATGATGTAATGTCCTCAAACCATAAAATGTATTTTGGAAAACCAGGTCAATTTGGAGAAAGAGGTTCAAATTTTATTGTTCAAAACTGTGATTTTTATTTATCTATAGGAACAAGGCTCCCATACATGGTAACTGGATATAATCCCAGTGATTTTGCATCTAAAGCTAAGTTTAAAGCAATGGTAGATATTGATAAAAATGAACTAAAAAAGAATGACATAAAATTAAATTTAAAAGTAGAAAGTGATGCTAACTATTTTTTAGAAAAATTGCTTTACAAGTTAAAAAAATATAATTCAGACTCAGATTGGATAAAATATTGTTTAAACGTTAGAAAAAAATATCCTATAATAATCAATAAAATGATTAATGAAAAAAAATATGTAAACTCTTATTTTTTTGTTGATGAACTATCAAAATTAACTAAAAAAAATGATTCAATCATTACTGATATGGGGTTTTCTTTTACCACAACACATCAAGCACTCAGGGTCAAAGGAAATCAAAAATTTTTTACTAATTCTGGACATGCTCCTATGGGCTGGGGGTTACCAGCTGCTATTGGATCTTACTATGCAAAAAAAAAAACAAGTTCAAATATAATTTGCCTATCAGGTGAGGGTGGGTTTCAAATGAACATTCAGGAATTGGCAACTATCATGCACAATAAAATCCCAATGAAAATATTTATCTTTAATAATGGTGGTTATTTAACAATCAAACAAACACAAATTTTAGGTTTTAATGGCAGGATAATGGGCTCAGATAAAAATAGTGGTCTTTCTTTTCCAAATTATAATTCCATCGCAGATGCACATAATATGCTTTATAAAAAAATTACTAATCATAAAAATTTAAAAAATGAAATAAGCAAAGTTCTCAATCTAAAAAAAGCAGTGATATGCGAACTTATAATGAGCCCCAACGAGGAGCAAATACCAAAGGCAGTAAATAGAAGAGATGCGAATGGAAAAAGTATGCCAGCAAAACTAGAGGATATGTACCCCTTCTTGTCAAAAGATGAATTAAGTGCTAGCAATTTAGATTAATGAAAAAAGGAATTATTATTTCAGGAAGTTTAGCTCAAGATCATGAGTTTATTTATCCATATTATAGACTTTTAGAAGAAGGAGTTGATCTTGACGTTTGTTTATTAGAAGGACAGCCTGTCAAGGGTTTTTTGGGGACTACTTTACCACCTAATAAAGAACAATCAGTTAAAAAAATTTCAGAAGTTTCTTATAGCGATTATGATATTTTAGTTTTACCAGGTGGAGTTAAAGCAATGGAAAAAGTTAGACAGAATCAAGATATAATAAATTTTATCACAGATTTTAATTCAACTAATAAAACAATAGCATGTATTTGCAGCGGTGCTCAATTATTGATTTCAGCAAAAATTGTTAAAGGAAGAAAAATATCAGGGTATTATAGTATGAAAGATGATCTAATTAATGCTGGAGCTAAGTATACTGATCTGCCAGCTGTAATTGATGACAACATTATAACAACAGCACATTATAAAGATATGGGGCCTTGGATGAAAGCTACAATCAATAGACTAAATAGTAAAAAATAAAATTTATAAATTTTGAAATATTTTAAAAGATTACTAAAAAATATTATTCTCTCTAATTTTTAATGAAAAATAAAAATATTATTATTACTGGAGCATCACAAGGACTCGGATACGAACTTGCTAAGAAATTTTCTAAAAATGGTGCTAAATTATTTTTAACCTCAAGAAATTTAAAAAATTTAAAAAATTTAAAAGATTCCTGTTATTCAAAATCTAAACACAAGATATTTCAACATGATTTAAGTGATTTAAATAAAATTTCATTAGTAACAAATGAAGCAAAATTTTTTTTTAAAGATAGGATAGATGCAATAGTGCATGTAGCAGGAGGTGGGTTGGGTATGAGAGAAATAGATATAAACCATGCAGACCTTTTAAAAGTTATGAATTTAAATATTTTATCTGCAATTGAATTTAATCGACAAATATTTCCAATAATGAAAAAAAGGAAAAAGGGAAATATTGTTCATATTGGCTCTATTGCTTCTGGTGAAGCAATTGGCTCATTATCTTACAATATAGCAAAGTCAATTTTACATACATATGTTAGAACTCTGGGTAATGATCTCGCAAAAAATAACGTTATACTTACAGGAATAGCGCTAGGAGGATTTATTGCAAAAGGTAACGCAATGCAAAGACTTAAGAACAACAAACCAAAAGAATACGAAAAATTTCTTAAATACAGATTGCCAAGAGGTGTGATGGGCAAAGCTGATGAAATAATTCCTTTGATAGAATTTTTATGCTCTAGTAAATCTGGAATGATGAGTGGGTGTGTCGTTCCTATGGATGGTGGAGAGGCCAAAGCATATAATATGTATTAAACGTATATGAATTTTTTATATACAAGGTTTTTTTCTCTTTTTGACTTAAGTCAAATTTATGTAAGAGTTTTTCCTTTAAATTACCCGAGCAAAGTTACTTTTTTAAATCTAGGAAAAAATTTCTTATATCATTTTTTAAATACTTTTTTATCAGTTTATAGGTCAGATGGCTTTCTTTATAATATTAAGCGGACAATAAATTCATTATTAATATTGATCAGCTTTATTATAATCAATGTATTAAAATTATTGTACATTCCTTTGATAGTAATCTTTTATTTTTCTAAATATAGATTTATTCAAATAAACCACTATCAAATAGGCACCGTGTGTGAGGATTTACATCGTCAAGTTAAAAATAATTATAATAGAGGTTATAAATCTATAATTTTAATTCCAAAATTAAGTAAATTTTCATTTGTAAAAAAAATTTTTAAAGAATTAATAATAATAGATAATATTTTTTTAAATATTATTTTGCTTCCTATGAAACATACAAGCTTAATATCATGTAAATTTGAAGAGACTAATATAAATTTTAACTCAAAGTTAAAGCAGCGAGTACCCAATCCATGGGTGAGTACAATAATTAGATATCGAAAAAAATATAAGAATAAAAATATACATACATTTAATGAAAAATTTACTGAAGAAATGAGACTATATTTTAAAAAAAACCATTCAAACCTGAATATTTCTAGGTTAATAATATTTCATCATAGAGAAGAATTTTATGAAAGAACTGGTGGAATGAGAGGTTCACATTTGGCAACTTATCGTCCTGCGATTAAATATTTATTAAGTAAAAACTATAGTATTATCCGCTTATCAAATTCAAATGGAAAAAAATTTTCATTTAATAGTAAAAAATATGTTGAAATAAATACTGACCTTAGAGAAAATCAATTATTACAATTTTATGTTTTATCAAAGTGCAAGGGTTTTGTCTGTAGCCCTTCTGGACCAGGAAGTTTAGGCCCAGTTTTTGACCTACCCTGTTTCGAAACTAATTTACCGCTTTCTAATGTTAATGGCTTGAATAAAAAAAGTATATATATTTTAAAAAAGGTAAAACTAAAAAATAAAATAATGCCATATAAAGAATTATTTAAAATTGATAATTATTTTCAAGGAGTGATTTATTCACAAAAGTGGAATGAATTAGGATTTAAATTGATAAATAATACATCAAAAGAAATATTAGAAGGTATTAAGGAATTTATTAAGTTAATTGAAAATTCTAAATCTCCCACATCAAAAGAGCAAAAAGATTTTAATAGACTAATGCCAAATCATATGGATATAAAGTGGAGTGGAAGTAATATTTCAAAATATTTTATAAAAAAAAATAGTAAACTTTTTTGAATTAAGAATAGAATATTAATTATGAGTACTATTTTTCAATTTTTTGATATCTTTTTTTTCTTCTTCTTCTCCAGCTTAAAATAGACTCCTCTACTTCAGTTTCATACCCCAGAACATAAGACAAATCATCATTTTCAGAAAATTTTCCATTAAGGGCCTTAGGAAGACTAATTTGTTGTTTTATAAATGGAAGTGTAAAAACCTGTACAATTAGGTTTCTATCTTCATTAGTATTATTTTCACCAGCTCTATGAAATGTTAATGCATCAAACATAACTACGTCACCTGATTTTGCTTTAATTTTTTTTTCATTTTCTTTTACGTAAATTTCTGAGGGAAATTTTTCAAACTTATGTGAATAGGGAATAATACTAGTCCCACCATTATCCTCAGTAAATTCATCCAAACAAACTAAAGCTGTAATTGCTATAGGCCTTGAGGGTATAAAGTGCTGATATGATAAGTCTCTATGCCAAGTAGAGCCAAAATGTTTATTTTTTGCTCTATTAATTGGGCAATTTTGTAAGTTTAAAATATACTTATCTCCAAATGCAACATTTAGTATATCTTTAATTTTTTGATTTATGATAAATTGAGAAAAAAATTCGTCGTAAACAATGGGTGCTCTACAAATATCATTTTCATTAATTGAAGAAAGATAATTTTCATCACCACACTCTTTAATTTGTTTTGAATAAATTTGATCTATTTTTTGCTTAGCTGTTTGACAAATGTTTTCAGAAAAAACATCTTTAATTATAGAAAAACCATTTCTTACAATACTTTCATAATGGAGGTCTGATATATCATCAATTAGTTCAGCCTCACTAACACCTTGAGTGTTATTTTTTTTTGAAACTCCAGTTACGTTTTTATATGACATTATTAATTATGACTTTCTGATTTTCTTTATATTTACTATATTAAACTCAATTTTTTAATAAATATAGACTATTATTATATAGTAGTTTATGCTCAAAATAGTAGTAAGATAAAGAATTAGCTTAATTTTAAAAACATAAAAAATAATATTAAAAAATGCCTTCCCAAATTGTTAGTTGTGAAGAGCAAAAATTCTTAAATCCTTCAACTGTTGATCGAAAATTTAAAAATTTGTTTAATAAACCTGGGCCTTACTATAATTGTTATCCAATTCTTGGACAGTGGAAAAGCTATGCTGAAGTAAAAGTAGATTACACTAAATCTATCATAGATTTTTTTAAAAAAAACCCTAACAAACCAATTTCTCTTTATGTTCATATACCCTACCGTGCAAAGCTCTAAAATTAATTATCAATTTAATAAAGATTTAAATAGTTCTTTAATGTTAAGTTACAAGGGACGTACAAGAGATTATGGTGGAACAGACTATTCTTTCAAAGATCAAATACTTGATGACTATCTTTTAGTAGATCTTAAAAGTTCTTACAAACTTTTTGAAGGTTATAATTTAGATTTTTCAGTAAAAAATCTTTTTGATAAAAATTGTGAAAATTCATTTCTTTACTCTGGCACACCAAGGATAATGAATATTGGTTTAAATAAAAGCTTTTAAAGAAAAAATATTTAAGTATAAACAAAAGGATTAGTTTTTAAAATTTATGATAGATAAAAATAATGAAATTAATAAATTTACCAAAAAAATTTGGTTAAGTTTAGAAAAACAACCTTATCCTACAACCTCAAGTAAGATTAGAACAATTGACTATAATAGTTTCAAAAACATTTTTTTAGACCTTAAAAAGATAGAGGAAATAATAAATTGTTTATTTAAAGGAGAAATTTTTATAATAAAAAAAGCTTTTGACCTAGAATTTATCGAAAAGTTAAAATTTGCATTTAATGATTTTACAGAAAAAAATGAAAGTACCTTTTATAAATTGAAAGAAGGATGCCCAAATTTTCATAGAATTATTGATGAAAAAGCATCTTCAAGTTATTCAATTAAAGCCATTAAACATTCTGCTTACTTTTTTCCTTGGAATGAAGATGAATACAAGATGTTTGAAGAAATTAATGAAAGATGGAGATTTGTTAAGTTATTAGGAGGAAGAAAATTTGATGAATTTGAAAAAAACACACCAAAAGATGGAGTAATTGATCGACTACAAATTTTAAATTATCCTGCTGGAGGAGAACTTGAATTACATTCAGACCCTTTTCACAACCAACGAATGTTCATATCTATTTATATGAGCAAAAGAGGAAAAGATTATAAAGAGGGAGGCTTTTATGCTATGGATGAAAATAATCAAGAGATTGATATAGAAAGCTTTATTGATGAAGGAGACCTAGGTATTGGTTATGCAACTATTAGGCATGGAGTTAAAAAAATTACAGATGTAGAGGGATCAAATGCTAAAAGATGGTTTTTAGGACTATATTCAAATGATAGTGATGAAATAAAAAATCGTAAAACTACTATGGCAATAAAAAATAATTAATTATCAGTTTTTTTTTATTAAAACAATTTTTTTGCTTTATTAACATTTGAGAAGGTTTTTTTTATAATTGACAGTTCAACTATTGAACAGCTACGAATGATAATAAAGATCACTTTATTTAAGTATTGATTTAGGAATTCTTGAAAGTTAATTTCAGTCATCTGATTAAATAATATTTAAAACACTTAAGAATATAAGTTATTAAAATAAAGACCAGCTTTAGACATCATTTTATAAATTTTTTTTGCATCAGCTATATTCATTTACTTGAAAAATTTTTGAATTAATTTAAAATATTTTGTAATCTTAAGTAGTTTTTAAATAATGTAAAATTCCTTGAAGCATTCTTCGCATGGATCAATTTTTTTGAATAGATATTGAGTCCATTTTATACATTTTAATAAAGTTATTTAAAAAATCTGAATCGTCCCCTTCACTATATAAAAAACCTCTTTCATTATTACCAATAAATTCTTTACGACCAGAAGGACAATTACTACACAATATTGGAACTCCCAAATAAGCAGCATCAATCATTGCCAAACTTGAACCTTCCCAAACAGAAGTTGAAATATAATAGTTGGATTTTTTAAGATATGTATAAATATTTTGCTTATGATCAATTAATTTTATTTTATTTTGTATGCCTAGTTTATTTATTAATTTTTCTAGGGAAATTTTCATTTCACCACTTCCAATTATTAATAATTTAATATCATTATACTCAGAAGCTAGTTTATTAAAATTATGTATTAAAAAGGGATAGTTTTTTTGTTTAGTTAATCGACCAACTGATATCAAAATTTTTTTATCATCAAAAAATTCATCAAGAACTTCTTCTTTTTGTTGGTTGTTAATTTTTTTAATTAATAGATGAGGGTCCTGAATGACGACCATCTTATGATGTTCAAAAATTTTATGTAGCAAAAGATATTCTCTTAATTCGTTAGAAGGACATATGATTTTGTTTATTTTACCAGATGCAGCTTTCCAGATAAACTTTCTAAGGGGTGTCAATTTAGGATGACCCGCTATATGTAAAATTAACTTAGTTTTAAAATTGAAAATAAAAAATAAGATTATGGGCAAGGATGTAATTAAGTGAATTATAAGATAATCAGGTTTTTTTTTTTTGAGTATCGAAAATAAAGAAAAAAAAGAAGAAACAAATATCAACAAGTAAGAAATTCTACTTTTTAAAAAACCTTCTTTGCCCCATGGTTTAATAAATTTAATTGAGTTAAAATTGTGGATATCAATCTTTTTGGATTTTAATTCATCTAAGTAGTCATCCCATTCCCCAAAAACATTTATTATGTTTACCGCAAATAATTTAGATTTTGAAAATTTAATCAGGCTAAAAGAACTATTTATAACATTTTTTATTGTTCCAACCCCAGACGTAAATGGACACCAAACATAAATATTTTTTTTATTAATAATCATCAAATTTTATTTTATATAGCATTCTTCCATTCTGTTAAAATTTTTATATTTTCTTTTGAATCTTGCCAAGTCATATTTGGAAAATCGCATTCAAAAGCTTTTTTTTCAATTGAGTCTGAGGCAAATTTAATCGTATTTGCATATGTTGAATATTTAGAAATGATTTCTTTCTTATATTTTTTTTTTTCACTAGATACTTCAATAAAACTTTTTTTATTAGGTAGCCAACTTGATAATTTCAATTTGCCTTTAGAACCAAATATTATTGATGAATTTTCAAATTGGTTTTTAATTGACACATTGGCCTCTAGGTGAAAGATATTTTCAAATTCAATTTTTGTATAAGCCTCATCATCCGTTCCTCTAAAGTTAATTTTTGCTTTGCAGTTAGTTAGCTTGTATTTTAATGAAGATTCTTTTTTTAAAATTTTTGCAATCATCAATCCAAATGATATAGGGTAACACCCAACATCCAATATAGATCCTCCACCCATATTTTTATTAAAAAGTCGATGTTTTGGAAAAAATTTAAGAAAACTATTTACTGAAAATCCAAAGTTAGATTCTATTTTTTCAACTTTTCCAATCGTGTCGTCAGAGATTAGTTTCATTAATTCTTTTATTTGTGGATGAGATCTGTAAGCAATGGCTTCTAGAAAAAAAACTTTGGTAGTTTCAAGTTTATTAAATACTAAATTAGCTTCTTCATAGGTGATTGCCATTGGTTTTTCACACAAGATGCTTTTTCCAGCATCAGCTGACTTTATAATTAAATTTGCATGAGTATTATTAAGTGTAGCTATGTAAATAGCATCTACTTCTTTACAATTAATTAGATCTTCATAAGTATTAAATCTCAATTCATCATTGATATTAAATTTTTTACCGAATAATTCATTTTTTTGCTCTGATAAACTGCTTATAGAAACTAACTGTGCATTCTCTACTTCTTGAATTGCTTCGGCAAATTTTTGTGCCATTTTTCCAAGGCCTAAAATACCCCATTTAATCATGATCTTATCCACCCTCCAAACATCATGCTCAACGATGTCTATTTGAATATTATTGTCTTTAATATAATAAAAACTGATAATATATGATTTTAATATTAATAACATAAAAATTCAAATGATTAACAACAAAATAATATTTTTTATGCCACACATGATCGGAGGTGGTGTAGAAAAAAATCTTTATATAATCGCAAATAATTTTGCCAAAAAAATTAAGCATGTGCATTTAATTACCTCTCGTAAAAATTTTAACTCTAACTTTAAAAATGTAAAAATTATTAATCCCAAATTAACAATATGGAACCATCTTGGAGCAAGATTTAATTATTTAGTATGCCTTTTGATTTTAATAAGAGAAATAATAAACAAAAAAAAACCATTAGTTTTCTCATTTCAAGCAAATGTTTACTGTATTATTGTTTGTAAAATTTTAAATGTTAAAGTTGTTACAAGGTCGAATTCCTCACCATCAGGTTGGACTCAAAATAATTTAAAAAACTATATCTTTAAAAAAATATTTAAAAAAGCGGATAAAATAATTGTTAATAGTCTTGAATTTCAAAAGCAATTTAAAAAATTTTTTGGTGTTAAAACTGAATGTATTTACAATCCACTAAATAAAAAAGAAATTTTAGAAAAATCTAAAATAGAAATTAACTTGAATTTTTTTAAAGATAGTAAAAAATTAAAAATTCTAAATATAGGAAGATTTACAGATCAAAAAGACCACCATACATTACTGGAGTCTATAAAGATTTTAAAAAATAA
>MDTF01001389.1_pt1 | contig 23620 bp, 20 predicted proteins | sample 811191 | NCBI WGS metagenome assembly MDTF01 (sample SAMN05326649, study PRJNA326480) | marine metagenome | isolation source: seawater | place: Southern Ocean | collected 2011
CCCCACTTCAACACTATAATCCCCTGACTGACTCACCTCAATGCTTTGTGTTGTCTCCCCATTGCTCCAGAGATAGCTACCATACCCTTCTCCAGCATCAAGAGTCACAGACTCGTCACACGTAGTAACATCTTCTCCTAAATCAACTGGGGTCATGTATTCACAGCTTTCATCATCGTTGGTAGCTTCATCATCATAATTACACGCACCAGAATCAGTACATCCGAACTTAACAATTGAAAAGTAACCGTCACTTAAATCCATCTCCTCTTCTGGGCCTGCGTCATAGACCCTTACTTGATAATCGTCTCCATACTCTAAACTTTCTGGAATTACCCAATCAAAAGATGTGTCTGAGTCTACATCCCCAACGATATCATAAAATTGAACGCCATTTTTCACCAATCCAACACCCGCTCCTGTACCAGGAAATTCACCCAACCAAGCAATGTGCATCACATCTCCATGTTCATAGACTTCACCTCCATTGGGAGTTAAAACTTCAATTAAAATATCATCACAATTTTGTTCTGGAACATCTGTGCTGTAAGTAGCTCCATTGATTGCCCCATCATTTCCATTTGCTGTCAGGTCGTAAGCAGTTGTTCCACTGCCTTCTTCGAAGTTCCAGTATCCTATTAAGCCTTCTTCATTGCCTGTCGGAGGGCAATTCATGTATTGTTGGATTTCATCTGCAGTAAGTGCCATACCAATTACAAAAGCTTCATCAATAAAACCATCCCATTTAGAATTAACTATACTCCCTTCAGAATAATTACTATGGAGCGCACCAATATACAAAGGGGCGCCAGTGTCGTTTATAGATGCTTCACTTGTATTAGTTTGGCTTACTTCTAGACCATTTATAAATAATCTAACAGCCTGCCCTGATTCAAAAACACCAACAATATGAAACCATTCATTTAGAATAGGTTCTGTTGAAGCTGATATTCGAAAACCGCAAGGACATTCTGGACCATGACCTGCATGATCGTTAACTATTTCAAAGCGCAAGCCTTCTCCATTCATGTTTCCTAAAACATAACCTGTGTATTTACCCCAAGGTGGATTTGTGTCAATATCAAATAAATGTTTTGAAAGTATTACACCATTTCCGCCATTGCTATAAGCCCAAGCACCAACACTAAAACTAGAGTTCATGTCCATAACATCACCATAGTTCGCATAATCATCCACCCCATCAAAACTCATAGAATAGTCATTTTGACAATGAAAAGTAACAGAAAGAAAAAACGTAAAAAAAGCAACTAAATATCTCATAGAAAATAGATTAGAGTTGTAAGATAGAGAACAATTGGTTCATCTTACTGCAATACAAACAAGAAAGAAAATCCATATCACATCATTAAGTAACGATCTAAGCAGGCTTTGAGTCAACATTTCACTCAACTAATCAACAAAGACTATCATCACAGCAACCATCCTTGAATCTACATCAACATGAAAGAGTTTTAAAGAATCTCTTAAGTTTTGTTAGTGCAAGGATAATGCACCATTTTTGTGTCTATGAACAACCATGATGAATCTGACAGCTTAAGAGTTTTACATATCGCAAGTTGGTATCCCAGCAAGGACCATGGATCATTGGGGAATTTTATTCAACGACATGTTGGAGCGGTGGCCAAAAGGCACGAGTGTGAAGTTTGGTACGCTGCGCCCGTTGCTAATGAGAATCCGCTTTTAGGGACAAGTGAAGTCATCGAAAGGGATGGGTTTTTAGAAAGAATTGCTTACCCTAAGGCGACTAAACCAGGTTCGAGAGCAGTGACCCGCGCACTGCTAAAGATGGTGCCAGGGGAAAAAATCGCAATGCCAGACCTTGTTCATTTGCACGTTGCTTTCCCAGCTGGGCGAGCGGCCAGAATGATCTCTGAAAGTTGGGATGTACCTATGGTCATCACGGAACACTGGACCGCATACCACCATTCTCAACACATTCCACTTTGGCGTAAAATATCCATGCGCAGAACCGCGGCTTACGCAGCGGCTTTTTGTCCCGTTACAGATCAGCTTGGAGAGAAAATGAGGGAGTTTAAAATGCTTAACATCTCAGGAAAAAGTATCTATACAACTGTACCCAATGTCGTAGACACAGAGATGTTTAAAATCACTTCTCAAGTTCAAGAGACAGAAGTGAAGCTTCTTCACGTAAGCTCTCTAGATGAAGCCCAAAAAAACATTACAGGAATCTTGCATACACTCGCAACCCTGAAACGTGTCCAACCCGAGTTTCAATTCTGCGCAAAGTTCGTCGGGGGAAATGACGCAGAAAAACTTCGAAAACTTCGTTCATATGCAGCTTCATTGGGACTGACAGAAACATGCGTCATCTTTTCCGGACCTTTGTCCACTGAAGAAGTGGCAAAATGCATGCAGGCTTCGGATGCACTTATTTTATTCAGCCGCAACGAAAACTTTCCATGTGTTATCGCTGAGGCTTGGGCCTCAGGAGTTCCCGTGATCTCTACAGATGTAGGTGGAATCTCTGAGCACTTAACAGAAGAGTCAGGACGAGGTATGCTCATTGAGTCAGAAGACGAATCAGGGTTAAAGGAAGCAATCTTGAGCCTCCAAGACACAAAAACATACAATGCCCACGAAATCAGAAATTACGCTGTCAAGCATTTCAGTGTGGAAGCAGTCTCTGAGTCATTCGACAAAGTATATCGTGAGGCTTTAAAGAGTGGAGAAGCGTGAAAGCTCTTTCTGACATAGCGCACTCAATAGGATCACGTCTCGTACTTCTCATAGCAACATTGGGAACGGTGTTGCTTCACAGTCATTTTCTTGGCGAAAGTGGTCTTGGAAGCATTGCGCTTCTTCAATTTGGGCTCCTGCTTGTAACGGGTATGGCAGGTTTTGTAGCAGCAGGAGCTGTCGTTTTTGTGAGGAGATCACATAAGCCATCGCAATTGAGAAAGGTAGCCTACGCGTGGTGCATGTTCTCAGCCATCGTAGCCGCTGGGTTAGGAACTGCTGCAGGGATTATCCCGAGAGAATGGCTCGTGGCTTCCGCTGTACTCGGCCTCATGCAGAGCACCATCGTTTTTCACAGTCAGCTATTGATTGCTGGGGGAAGTATTCGCACAAACAATCAACTTCAGATAGTCCAAACCATCTCCCTTCTTGCGTCAACCAGCATCACTTACCTCTACTTTGAGATCACTACGCCAACTGGATTTATGTGGGCTCTTGCTGCAGCATTGTCGGTTGCCTTGGTCTTTTCCATTGCGGCCATGAAAGACGCTTGGCAAAGTGCTCCAACATCTGGGGTTCATGACCCCAGTTCCGCTACACCATTGCTCTTTCGCTATGGCAGTCAAGGATCCACTGGTTCCATATTACAACTCCTAACCAACAGAGCAAATCTCTCCCTGTTAAATCATTTCATAGGCACGGCAGGTGCGGGAGTTTATTCAGTCGTTTACTATGGTGTTGAAGCTGTCTGGACGGTGGCTAGAGCTCTTGCTCCCATGGTCAACACAGAAGTCGCAGCTGCAACCTCATCGGTTGAACGAAGAACAATCACCAATAGATACTTGAAAAAGACGATGGTGCTTACAGTGCCTCTTTCAATCATAGCTTCAGCGGTTCCAGAGTCATTTTACGCTTGGGTGTTCGGCATCAATGGAATCGCATTGCCACTTCAGATTTTATGCCCTGGCATGATTGCTGGAGCAATCTCGAGCATCATCGCACATCATTTGAGTGCAATCGGGCTTCATGTGTGGAATGCGCGCACCTCTGCAATTGGACTTGCAGTGCTGGTGGGTTTGGGCTGGTTCACCGTACCCAAGTATGGTGTAGCTGGGGCTGCCGTGGCCGCTTCTGCTGCATATTTATCACAAGCAGCAGGATTGATTTATGCACTTCTTAAAGAAGATCCAAAAGTGAATGAACGCCCACCGGCCTTCTAATCTCAAACCCCTCGCCTGCCGCAAATCCACATGGCCTTCCCATACTAGAATCACGATTCTTGACATGATCGAGAAAAGCTGGCGAAGAAATCGGAGTTTGGGGTTCGCTACTCTCTTCATCATTGCTTTTTGAAAAGAATTGAGAACCATATGCAAGAATGGATTTCATCTTGATGTCCTCATAACCCGTTATATCTACGACGACATCTGCCATTCTATCATAGTCCTGAAGGTAGTGATACACCGCATCAGGACGGTGAGGCAAGAAAGGAACTCCCGAAGCGTCGAGTTCGCCTGTTTCACATTTGACGAGTCCAGATAGAAAAGCAGCTTGATACACAAGTTCAGCTCCCTTTCCATGGTCGGGGTGCCTGTCATCAAGAGCGTTAGCCATCACAATTTTAGGACGGTACTTTCGGATAACTTTGACAACTTCGAGCAAAGATTTTTCATCGCATTGAAAAAAACCATCAGGTAGACCCAAATTAATTCTGGTACTTACTCCAAGGATTTTAGATGCTGCTGCTGACTCTTCACTGCGAATTTGAGCCGAGCCTCGTGACCCAAGTTCTCCTCTAGTGAGATCCACAATCGCAACGGATTTGCCTTCTAAAACCAATTTAGCAATCGTTCCTCCAGCAGAGAGTTCGATGTCATCTGGATGTGCTCCGAAAGCCAGAACGTCAAAGTGCATGTTTTCCATCTAGCGAAGATAATCGTATCCTAGCTATTTAGTAATAAAAACTGCGGACAGGGGTCTGTGATCACTTAGTTCTATATCATGGGTCACAAACGAAACAACTTGTAAAGAAGAGGAACTCATGATATAATCGATTCGCAATCCGGGAATATCACCGACATACGTAGAACCCAAACCAGAACCGGCTAAAGCAAAGGAATCATGCAATTTCGGGGAACCTGATCTCAACGTGGACAATGCAAAAGAAACGGGTGTGTCATTAAAATCTCCGCAAAGAAGCACAGGGTAGGGACTCGAATCCATAGAGGTGCGAAGAGCTGTCGCTTGGGCAGCGCGAATTGAATAAGCTGAAGAAAGTCTTGACCACAACTGTTTGCTTTGTTCAGAATCAGGCCCTGATCGGACAGCATCATAATCACCCCCGACAAGCCCTACAGATTGCAAGTGAACGTTGAATATTCGAATGGTATCTTTCCTATGAGGAGAAATAACATCCAGAACAAGACCTCTTGCAAAATCTTCTTCTGCAAAAATCCAGGGTTTGACACCTGCAACCTTTAAGTACGTGGCAATCGCAGTCCCAGAACCAGTGCCTACGTGCTTCACGGTTGCGCCACCTAAAGAACTAGAGACTTGATCAATCATCTCAAAAGGCAACTCTTGAAAACACATCACATCAAAAGAAGTTGATTCAAGCCATGCAAAAATATCATTCCTGGTTTTTTCTCCCTCTAACCATGCATACTCATCCAGTCTTCGTACATTAAAAGTACCGATCGATATGGTCGATGATTCTTTCTTCAATTCAGGAACAGTTCCAATTCCACCAAGGGTCGAGGCAATGCTTGATTGAAGAAAAAAGCACATCAAGAAAGGCACAATCAATCCTTTCCATCGACCACGAAAAAGTCTGAGAACAACACCTAAAACAAAGGCCAACAGAACGAATGGAAAAACAAGTCCAAAAATCGCGAAAAGCGGAAACACCTCTGGGGAAATGAACTCACCCATCTTTGCAGAAGCAAGCAGAAACATGGCTGGTTCCACAATAAAATGATCCAATCTAACTCTTGACAATTCTTATTTTTTTGATTGATTGAACAAAAATTGCTTTTCTTCTTTCGTTAGATGGTCATAACCATGACGTGAAATCTTCTCGAGGATTGCATCTAACTGGTCTTCTCTTTCTTTCCTCTCTGTATTAAATTCATCATCGCTTTTCGGCGGGCGTGTCGTCTTGATTTTCTTTTTTGTGGGTTTTGAAAAACTGAATTTTTTACGAAATGAAGAACTCGACGAACTAGGTATAGATGACATAATCATATCAATTACGACCTCTAACCATCTGACCAGATTCATTCCCTTGCGGGAATACACAATCAAAAAATAACCGAAAGCGGCTCCACCTAAATGGGCAATTCTGCCCCCAGTTTCAACACTTGAATCACCAAGTATTCCAAAATAATCAAACAGGACATACCCCATAGCGATATATTTCAGGTCAATCGAACCAAAAAGAAAGAAAGGTATTTTTTTTGTTGGATTTAAGGTGGCTGTGGCTGTGAAAATAGACATAATAGCTGCAGACGCTCCGTACGCGAAAGACACCTTTTCCATCCTCAGACCAGGCAACACATTCACTGAAACTGCGTAGATGGTAAATCCCACCAATCCACCCATAATATAGGTGCTTAGAAGTCGTCTAGACCCTGCCTCAGCAGCATACATTCTACCCATCCACCAAAGAAGCATCATGTTAAACAACAGATGAAATATTTCCTTATGTGCAAACATATGAGTCAGGATAGACCATGGCCTATAAAGCAAAGTAGGCAGGTGAGCCGTCGCAAATAAACTGAAGCCTCCTGACGTATTTTCCGACAGCTGAATACCTGTTAATTTAGTGAACACAATGGTTGAATTGATGAAAACGAAAACACCAACGTTCACCCAAATCAGCCTGTATAGCATGCCACCCGAAGTCCAGCTTTTTTTAAGATCCTCCCACATCTGGTTTGTCAATAAAAATTAGTTCGATCACGTTGCCACTTTTTGATCATAAAGTATCCGATTAACATCCCACCAAGGTGGGCAAAATGAGCAACATTGTCCCCAGGATTGTTTTGGAAAGCTGTCATCAACTCTATCGCACCATAGCCCATTACAAAGTATTTGGCCTTGATCGGAATCGGTGGGAAGAGAAGCATCAACTTCGTGTTTGGGAAAAGCATTCCAAACCCTAGCAAAAGACCAAAAACACTTCCGCTTGCACCTAAGACCCAACCCATATCAACACCGGGATCAAAAGAACCAATTTGGCTATAAATTTCTAGCCCTATCGTAAATTGGTAAAGGAAAAACGAGCCTATCCCACAGACCATGTAGTAGATTAAAAACCTCTTCTCACCCCACACCTTCTCAAGCGCACTTCCGAAAACCACAAGGGCAAACATGTTAAATAGCAAATGAGAGAATCCTCCATGCATAAACATATAAGTGACCATTTGCCAAGGATAGAAACCTGGAGAAAGTGGGTAATGACCCATAAACCAAAACTGCATTTGAGGAAATGCTTGCTGGGCAAGGAATACCAATACATTAATAATGACTAAATTCTTTACTACTGGAGTCATTCTATCTAACATCGTCTGATTTATTTGAATATTTTATCCATCTTCTCAAGAGAAAACAAGGTGTATACCGCTCTTCCTCTTGCGTCTATCGCAGGAGAGTCACACGCGAACAATTTTGCGACAAGATCTACCATTTCTTTTTCCGTAAGATTGATCTTGTTGTTTCCTGAAAGTTTCAATGACCCCGCCTGAGCTGCTGCCTGAGCTAATTTCTCCCGTCTACCCTCTTCATCGATCCATGTCCCATCCTTGAGAGCGCCCAGGACTGAATCAATCCAGTCCTGAAGCCTACCGGCCAAGCCTGAAGGGACTGTTACAATTTCGACACCTCCTGCACTGGAATTTTCCAATTCAAGACCAAACATCATTAAAATTTCGGATGCGCTTAAAAGCAAATCTGTGTCTGCGGTTGAGAGCGTAATTGGCTCTGGAAAGAGTAGTTTTTGGCCCTGAACTGACACAACTCCACGACCTGCTGAAATATATTGTTCAAATAAAACCCTTTCGTGGGCTCTTTTAGCATCAATAACAATGACCCCTTGCGTATTCTCTGCAACAATAAAACGAGAGTTCAGCACAAACATTCTAGGATCCTTCTCTGCAACTACAATGGAACCCTCAAAAGACAATTCTTCTTCTCTCCCAAACATCGCATAGAGGCTGTCAAGCTCCTTCTCAGAACTTGCATCGAATCCTCCGAATGAACCTGATTGCCCTTTGTTTTTCTGATTAGATACACCAGAATTGAAGGGGTTGTAGTTGGGGTTTATATTCACCTTAGGCTCAGCAACAAAGACACCTTTTTCTGGTGGGTCTAAAGAAATACTCAGCTCGGATTCAAAATCTAAAGAAGGAGCAACATTGTGTTGACCTAGACCACGTTTAATGGCCGATCGAAGCATCGCAAAAATGATTTGGTCTTCTTCAAACTTTGCCTCCACTTTTGTGGGATGAATATTCACATCTATTTTAGAAGGGTCCACCTCGAGAAAAATAGTATACAGTGGGAAACTGCCTGGACTAAGAACGCCTTCATAAGCATTCATGATCGCACGATGCATAAGAGGATGCTTGATAAACCTGCCATTGACAAATAAAAACTGTTCACCTCGTGTGCGTCGAGCAAAAGCCGGTTTGCCTACAAAACCAGAAATCTTTACAACATCGGTTTCTTCCTCAACAGGAACCAGTCTTTCATCATGCTTCACACCAAAAACAGACACCACCCGCTTTCTTAAAGGCCCGGGCTTTAGATTGTAAATATCGACGCCATTGCTTTGAAGCCTGAAACTTAATTCTGGGTGAGCCATTGCGACCCGTTGAAATTCATCAACTACGTGCCTGAGCTCGACTTGATCAGATTTAAGGAAATTTCGACGAGCTGGAACGTTGAAAAATAGGTTTTTAACTGAAAAAGATGAACCTTCTGAGCAAGCAACAGCTTCACTAGCAACGATCTCATCACCGCTGATGGATATTTTAACACCCAAATCAGCACCCGTTTCTCGTGTTTTAAGTTCTACATGTGAGATCGAAGAAATCGATGCAAGAGCTTCTCCACGAAACCCTTTGGTGACAAGAGTTAACAAATCGTCAGCGGATGAAATCTTTGAAGTTGCATGCCTTTTAAAACAAATAAGCGCATCCTTCTCCCCCATCCCGCAACCGTTGTCAATGACCTGAATAAGTGTTCTCCCTGCATCTTTTACAACAACTACAATCTCTGTAGACCCTGAATCAACTGAATTTTCAATCAATTCTTTGACCACCGAAGCTGGCCGGTTGACAACCTCTCCAGCTGCGATTTGATTAGCGACATGGTCGGACAATTGAACAATTACATCACCCATTGTCTCTAATAAATTCTAACATTTTACCAAATTCTGTTGTTTCAGCCCAAACGATCACTTTCCAAGTAATCCACAACAAAACTACGCCAATGACAACAACCCTGAAATTTGCTTTGCGAGCGGCTCCCCTAACAGACAATCCTTTCCTAAATCGAATGGTCGACCCCGTGTGCTTCGGGGCTGCCTCTCCTCGCTCTAAAGCAACCTCAGCTTCTATCCTACGCTTGCGCTCCCCCCATTCAGGTGGAGCATCGGAGAGATGTCTAGATTTAAAAACGAACGATCGAGGCTTGGTTCTCACGTTGCGGAACATCCCTCGAAGCTTAGGTGCTTCCATAGTTGCTAATTTACGGAAAAGCAGAATTTCTAACTAGTCTTATCACTCCAAATCTTCAACACTGAATCCACATCCTTTCCTCCCGGGAAATAATTTAAAATCTGATATAAAACTCTCTCCATAGAAGCATCTGGACAAGATGCCCCACTTGTTAAAAGAATAGTGGGAACATGTTGATATTCATGTGTTTCAGATAAAAAATTCTCTGTAACAACAATCTCTTGTTTGTGAATGTCGAAGTGATTTAGCTCTCCATTTTCTCCCCAATCGAGTTCGTTTCGAACAAAGTATGTGGGTTTGAGTTTTTCACAAATTTCTACAATGTGAGAGGTATTCGAACTGTTGTAGCCTCCAACCACGATAACCAGATCAGCTCCACCTTCTTCTAACGCACCCAAAGTTGCCTTTTGATTGTCATTCGTGGCGTAACACAATGTGTCTTTTGTATTTGCAAATCCTTTTGACGCCTTTTTTAAAATGTCCGCAATCTCCTGAGTTTCAGATGCAATCATCGTTGTTTGATTGACGACCCCTATGTTTTTCAAGTCTCGGTTGAAGTCAAACCCAGTACTGGTGCGCCCTTGAAACATACTGTCGAATCCCTCCGCCCCTTCTGACATCATTTTCGCCAACGCATGAGCTTCCTTCAAATCTTCAACTACGAGCGCAGCTCCAGTCTTTGAAGCATGGGAAAACGTAGCCCGGGTCTCTTCGTGATCAGGTTTCCCATGAATAATGACTGTAAAGTGATCTCCACCCAATTTATCAGACCGCTTCCAAACCTTTTCTACAAAAGGGCAGGTTGTATCATACTTCCCTATATCTACACCTATCTCACGGAGCTGGTCCTCCATTTCTAAGGTTGTTCCAAAAGCAGGGATAATCACAACATCATCAGCCATAACTTCGCTTAAAGGTGTCATCTCACGGCCCTGGGTGTCCATTAAAAACCTCACTCCTCGACTCTCAAGATCCTCGTTAACTTCTGGATTGTGAATCATTTGGCTAAGAATAAAAATCTGTTTGTCAGGATTTTCAACGATCGCTTTGTAGGCAATCTCAATGGCATTCTCCACACCGAAACAAAACCCAAAATGTCTTGCCAGTTGTATTTTTACAGTCCCAAAATCAAGTACAGCAGGAGAGAAATCTAGCTTTCTCGAATCCATCTCTTTCCTCTTTGCCTTCACCATACTAATGATAGGGCTTCTAAAATGTTCTGGGATATCAAAACTGCGCATACTGCAAAATTAAATCTAAAACGCTGCCATATTTAACTAACCAAATAAAATCCTCTTCGATGTTTGTGTTGATGTTTGTAACCGACAATGAAATGACTTCGGCAATCGAATTGCCTGAACCGAAGATCAACTCGGATGACGCTACTTGGCTTGCAACTTTTTATTCTCCTGAAAGACCAACTGCAACTCTTCCGATATGCCACCATCGCTCCGTCGTGCATACCTTTTTAACTTTCGCAAAACACGCTTGTTGTTAAACTCTAAGTACTGCAATTGTTCAAGCGCAATAATTTGTATTAGGGCACCTTGCAACATGGGGTCTGCTGTGAAAACGGGCCAATCCACTGTGTTGATATCGACCCTCATTTCATCACTATTTGCAATCCATTCTAATGTCCAAGCATCGATTGCCGGCATCAGCGCTTCACAAGCCCCGCTCCCTCGATCTAACCTCCACTCTAAGGCTTCTTCTACCCAATCTCTAGTCGCCACTCCATTCTCTGGCCAATCTGGTGCTCCACCACAAATGAAGCACGCAAAGCACCACCATGGTGCCATAGATATCGCAGAAAACATCATCCTTAGAGTTCTATTTGAGATTCCTTAAAAACCACCCCAAACTCCTCTAGTTTAGGAAGCACAACATCATAGTAATTGGAGGTGACTGGGATCTGAACCCCCACCGTTCCAAACCCTCCTCCAACAAGCATATGTTCAGCTGCAATTGCCATGGGCAAACCAACTGTATCAGACATCGCAGTGTAAATCGAGCCACGGCCTTCAAGGAAAAACTCAGAAGTTTTCGCGTACCGTTTGCCTGCCTTTTCAAACTCAAATCTATGCCACATCACAATCATATCACGATCTCCGTCTTCCAGAGCCCATTTTTTTACAAGAAGTGCCTCGATGATTTCTGCTGGTGTGCCTTCTGTCATTTCCGGCCCCACTTCTGTATCAAAAAGACCCAACCACTCCAACCGTTCATTTGTTTCATGGTCGCTTATAACAGTTGAATTGATGGCGTCAGAAACCGTCATGCCAGCAGTTTTTGATGGCAAAAAAGATCGAGTCCACTCACTCCAGGATATTCCTTTTGGCCAAACCAGCTTCGCGTCGTCCCTCACCATTCCTAACTGGACCAAAATGTCCCACGACCTACAAAAGCCATCCACGCGCAGCGTACCGCGAATGAGGGTCTCCATATCAGGTAGATTGTAAATGTCTTCGTAAGCAAGTGAGTCACGATTGGGATATCCTTTGTAAAGTTGTCCCTCAACTTCAATCGCTCGAAGTCTTCGAAACACCCTGTGTGGCGGCTCGAGCTTCACTCTGCCAGCATCCTTAAAGGTTGCTGAGCCACCTTGACCTGCAAGCACAATGTTGCGGGGATTCCATGAAATTTTATAATGCCAAGGATTGTTGTCTGACTCCTCCGCAACTAAACCACCACAATAGGACTCAAATCCCTTCATCACACCTCCATCAGCTTTAATCTCATCGATCACCTTCATGGCGCTCATGTGATCAATTCCTGGATCAAGACCTATCTCGTTAAGAACCAATACACCAGCCTTCTTCGCCGCTTCATCTAGCTCCATCATCTCTTCATTCAAATAACTTGGAGTAACCACAGGCACTCCTGCAGATATAGCAACTTTAGCAACACTTGCATGTAAAAAAGCCGGCACCATACTCATCACTAAATCCGCTTCACATATTCTCTTATCCCGCTCTTGATTGTCGCTTGTTGACAACTGAAAGGACTCGCCTCTCTCATGCCCACTTACTTTTTGTTGAGCCACAGAAAGATCAATGTCACCCACCACCACCTTCCAACCACACTCAACAGACCTTTCTAAAAGCCTGCTTATCAATGTGCTACAAGACCTACCTGCTCCTAAAACTAAAATAGACTTCATCTCAACTATAATTATCAATGTTTAACTCAGCAAGATATGGCACGCATATTGTTTTCCCCTAAAATCATTACAAAACCTATAAAAAAGTATATCTTGCACCAGAAAATCCACAAAATGAATCGTTTTATTTCCTCATGCATACTTTTACTTGCAACTACAGCACTCAGTTTATCGCTAGATAGCTGCCAAGGAGCAAAGTCATATGTCAAGCGTGGTGAGAAGATGGAAGCCGCAGGAATGATCGACTCAGCAGTGGATTATTACATCACTTCTCTACAGAAAAAGCCAAACAACTTAGAGGCACTTTCAGGTCTCAATCGAACTGGCCAAATCATACTGTCCCGTCACCTTTCTTCCTTCGATGAAGCCCTTCTAAGAAAAGACAAAGAATCGGCAATCAGAAACTTCATGAATGCCGACTTGTTCTTCAACAAAGTATTAAAATTTAAGGTGTCACTTCAATTTTCCGAGTCAAAAAGAACTCAATTTGAAACTGTGAAAAACGACCATGTTGAAGAGCTATACACAACTGCGAACTCACACCTCGAAAAGTTAGAATACGACTTGGCTTTTGAACTGTTCGAGGAAATTACATCTCTGGTTCCTGGATTTAAAGACGCCGATTCACTTGCCGATTTTTCCTACTGCACACCAGCATATGATTTGGCAATGCTGTCGATGGAAAATAAGCTGTACCGCTCCGCATATGAGACTTTATCAAATGTTATTCAACGTGATCAAACATACAAAGACGCCTCTGAAAGACGAGACGAGTCTTTGGAGTTGGGGCGATTCACCATTGCACTTGTAACTTTTAAAAATGGCTCCAACAGACGAAACATCAACACGAAATTAAACTCCTATGTAGAACAAAATCTCATGGGGTCTTCGGACCCTTTTCTTGTAGTGGTAGATAGAGAATCTTTGGACGTTATTCTTCAAGAACAACAATTAGAGCTTAGTGGTATTACGACAGGAAATGATCTCGAAATCGGATCACTTCTGGGCGTAAAAGCAATTTTAAAAGGTACTGTCACTGGATGTGCCGTTTCAACTACGCCACTCAGACATGATAACAAACTTGGCTATGAAAAATACTTGATAGAAACAATCGACTCTGAGGGGAAAAAGCTCTCTGAAACAAAATACCGTTCTGTTGGATACACTGAGTTTTACCAATCCACGGAGGCTACTCTTTCATTTTCCCTCAAGCTTGTTTCTATGGAGTCTGGAGCTATACTAGCCAGTAAAACCATAACCTCGAACACTGAAGACAGAATACGTTACTTAAAATATGGCGGCAATGCGCGAAACCTTTACCCTACAAAATCGAACGGGTCAGTGAATGGATCGAGTAGAGGACACAACAACCTGATCGGACTCCTCGGAGAACGACAAGATTTAAAAAACGACAACACAATGTTGGATGAAATCTCCCGCAACATCGCCGCTCAAATTCAAACAGAAATTGAAAGGATCATCAAAAAAGAAGTGAAATAAATTGCAACAAATCCACTTTACTTTTCATCTTTCCCTTTTCACCTCTTTTCTTCTCTTAGGGATAGGGGGTTGTGCGAGTTTGAGAAGTGTTGAAGTAGAAAAACCGATTTGGGTTCTGGAAAGACCTATTGACTCAAATTACTACATCGGCATTGCAGGTGCTTCAAAAATAGAATTTCCATATCAAGCTATGGAAATTGCAAGAGAAAGTGCGCTCAACTCGCTTGCGAGAGAAATTAGAGTGAAAGTATCTTCATCATCTTTGTTGTCAACGCTTCAGGTAAACAGTTGGATCGAGGAGAGTTTCGTCTCAAACATTGAATCTACGGTCGCTGAAAATCTTGAAGGGTTTAATTTAATCGACTCTTATGAGAACTCTCAAGAAGTCTTTGTTTACTATAGTCTTTCTAAATCGAGATACGCAAGCATTTTAACTGAACGCAAAAAAGTTGCTTTGGGGGCCGCTTTCGGACACTACAAAGATGCCCAGAGAAAAACATCTGAAGGGAAAATTGCAGGAGCAATCGAGAGATATTTAATGGGGCTTGACGCGATGAGCGACTACCTTGGAGAATTAAATCCGCATCCGAACGGAGATGCTGAAGGAACCCTGTTCGACCTTGACAGAGCATTACTCAATGGTATGTCTGATGCAATCAACGGACTTGTGCTGTCAAACAAACCTGAAGAAATTAAACTTTTGATTAGCGACAACTACACAGAAGCAGTCTCTGTTTCTACATATTTTAACAACAAAAGTGTTTTTGGCATTCCATTAAAATACACTTACAACAGAGGTGATGTCCCTGTGAGAGGAACCACAAGAAGTTCTGGGAACGGAAATGTAGAAATACACCTGAACGGCTTTACTCCAGGGACTGTGCGCAGCGAACTTGTGGTAGAGGTAGATGTTTCATCCTTTTCAAAAGTCCTCAAATCACTCAGCCCTTTACATCCATTACTTGAAGGGATAACGTCGACACCTCTAAGAATTCCAATCCTCCTTGAGAGGCCTAAAATATATGTGGTGGGGACAGAAAAAATGTTCCAAAAGCTCATTCCCCAAGGAGAATTAATTCCAGCTCTGAGGGCAGCATTGATCAAAGAAGGAGTCGAAGTTGTCGATCATGCTTCATCAAGCGCGTTAACTCTAACTGTCCATTCTGACACACAGGCTGGAGGTCAAGGTTCTGGATTTTTCACAGCTTATCTCAACGCAACCATAGAACTTACCGACGATGGTGGGAAATTAATTATGCAAAAAAACCTAGAACGCATTAAAGGCGTTCAATTAGATAAGATAAAAGCTGGACAAGAGGCTTACAGAAAGGCTACGCAAGAATTAAAAGGTAGATTTACAAGTAGATTTGTGAGTGCCTTTTATGAGTAGAATGTACTTTGGCACAATCTATGTAAAATGTTAAATGAAAAACAAGTATCATGAATACAATTAAATTATTTAGTTTCACAGCTGCAGTTATTGCAATGATTCTGGCGGGCTGCAAAGGAAATCAAGCGATTACTCCTTCTGAAAATGGTGAAGTTGAAATTATCGAGTATTGCACAGGCTCTGATTACAACTCGGACAGCAAACACTTCAGAGCTACTGCCACCGGTGAAAGTTTAAGCCGTGAAACAGCAAAAAAAATGTCAAGATCCAATGCTGAAAGCAGACTCGCAAGGTCGATCTCTGCAACACTTTCTGTCGTGACGGACAACTATGTCAATTCTTCGAGCTTTAACAACAAAGAAGAGGTGACTGAGACATTTAACGACATGGCTCGCACCGTTGTAGAACAGGAACTTAGAGGTGCAATTATCATCTGCGAAAAACTAACTCAAAAGACTGACGGCGCATTCGTGAGTTACATCTCAATCGAGTTAAGCGGAGAAGGAATTGCACAAGCTTACAATGAAAGGCTCTCTAAGGATGAGCGAATTATGGCAGAATACAATTACGAAAATTTTAAGGAAACCTTTGAAGCGGAAATGAATAAACGAAGCGAAACACCTTGATGTTTTGAGAAAATACGTCACTATAAAAACAAAAAGCTCCAACAAAAATGTTGGGGCTTTTTTTTTGTCTTAAAAGAAAGAGGTCTGTAGAAAAATCAAATTCCTTTCACCCAGTTTTTCAACATCAACCTTCCCTCGGCAGTAAGCACGGATTCAGGATGGAACTGAAGACCTAAAATCGGCTTTGTTTTATGGGAAATCGCAAGCACGATGTGGGTTTTACTCCTCGCGACAACCTTCAAGTTAGAAGGCAGACTGGCTTCCACAACAGACCAACTGTGGTAATGACCAACTTCACAACCTGAGCTAATATTCTCGAAAATATCACATACTTCGACTATTTGCAACACGCCCACCCGTCCGTGGAGGACTTCATTCATGTTCTCTATTTCTCCACCAAAATATTCTACAATAGCCTGAAGACCTAAACAAACACCTAAAATTGGTTTCCCTGTTTTATCTGCCGCAGCCAACACCTCCATTAAACCTGGAGCTTCCGAAGGCAATCCAGGACCAGGAGACAACACAATGGCATCGAAAGGATCAAGCAGATTTTCAAGATCAGAATCAAGCTCTTCTGGCCTAACAACAGAGACACACGCACCTGCTCTTTCAAGGTCATGTGAAAGATTCCATGAGAAAGAATCGTGATTGTCGAAGAGTAAAACGTTCATTTGGTATAATTTGCTGCAACTTAGCAGCAAAGATATCTTTAAATTCATTCCAATGTCACAACATCTTCACACAGACAACGCCGCAAAGCCTATAGCATCATATTCTCAGGCAGTCAAAGCTGGGGAGCTGGTGTTTGTGAGTGGCTGCATCCCCGTCAATCCAGAAACTGGGGTCTTAGAGGAATCTAATATTGAAGAGGCAACAGCACAATGTCTTGAAAATGTCAAACAAATACTTCAAGGTGCAGAACTCGGCTTAGGCAACATCGTGAAGACATCAATCTTTATGATACATACTGAAGATTATGCAGGAATGGATGCAACATACGCTCGCATTGTTCCACAACCATACCCCGCAAGAGAAGCCGTTTTTGTGACTGCTTTGCCTAAAAACGCGAGAATAGAAATTTCAGTCATCGCAAAAATTCGATAAGCCTTAGACATTGAACACCTTGAATAAAAATTAGAACAAAAACTGACCATTCCCTCCTCTGGCCTCAAATTTTATATCTTTTAAAAGAGGTGATTTGATATTAAGTCTAATCGAAAAACTTTGCCTCACTCCTATGGGAATCCAATTGAATGTGAGTTCCCAACAATGGAGATCCCAGTGAACATTAATCGCTGTTGGTGTGATTTCTCTGTATTTTAAATCGTAACCTGACGTTAGATCTAAAGTCCATTTAGAAAAAAGTTTCACACCTCCTCTGACAGCAATTCCATGCGTTATCGCTAAGGTGTCAGACTGGAGCTCTGCGTCAAAGAGTTTAGACAGGTTCATCGTATAATCCAATCGCGCATTCCAGGGAAAGTCACGTTCACTTCCTCCATTAAATGCAGTCCCAACAGACGCTGTTGCTCGCTTAAGTCTTGCAAAACCTGTTCTCAAACCACTGGACGCTAAAAATGTTGAAACGGAAGCACCCGTCGTGTCTTGAGCATAAGCCGAGTGAGTCGAAGTGAAGTTAACATTCACCTTGTTAAAGAGACTGGTAAAGCCCCTTGATTGAATGTCCGAAAGCTGGAGAGAGTCGGCTAAAAAATTGTAGCTCACCGAAGAGGAAAAGCTGTCTATAATTTTTATCTTTTTGACTGTTTCTGAAGATTTATCGAAGATTTTCGCCTCCAAATTCTGACCCAAAGAAAAGTTAACAGCACCCGATTCACGAAGATCTAGAGGTGAAAAACGATTCAGTTCCCAAGGATTCCATGAAATGGATTCGTCATTTAACACTGCTATTTGGGAGCGGGTTTTTTCAGGAGTGTAGCTCATTGAGATACTTGGAGACAAAACGTGCCGAAGTGCTTTTAAACGTCGTCTTTCGGCAAAAGTAAACATTCCATAAAACCTTGTGTTTGCACTTATTGACGCGCTCCAATTCCTGTCCGTAATGATTCCGACAAGTGTATCTGATTGCTCAATTAACTCTCCTTCGACATCATAAGAAAGCGACTTTGACAGTTCCGAAAACCCCATAAATTCATCATACTTAAACGAAGGAGATAGGGTGAGAAAACCTAGTGAGCCACTTGATGATGCTGTAATACTGTGCTTGAGTCCACTTTTTATTTCCAGAGTAGAAAAATCAAAAGAAGCAAGAGCAGAGTCCGAAATTTCAGCGATATTTTCGAAACGTGAACTGTAACTCATCGAAATTCCATCTAAGATTTTGCTGCTGCCCTTTTCAACATTCAAGAGATCACTGATCGTTCTTCGACTCATGGTCAGTGTCGCTGAAGGCAATGTCATGGACACATTTCCGGTGAGAGAGTTTTGTGAATGTCTGGCACTTGTGGTAAGTGAAAATGGAGATCTAGGAGAAGTATAACTCCATTGCAAACTTGACTGGAAGGTGTTCGATAGGAAATCCTCCATACTGGAATTGAGGTTTTCTTGGAAAATGTCTGACGAACCGAAATTGAGAGATGCTGAAAACCTTTGGTTGGGCCTAGATCTTGGGTCTTGGGTGTGCGTCCACCTCACGAAGAAATTGTTCTCTTTTGTAAACCCTGGAAGACTTTCAAATCCAGAGACTCTTCTGTTGTAGCTCAGGTTAAAATTTCCGTTCGACTTGTACTTGTAATTGTATTGGGACTGATTCTTCAATGCCCATGTCCCCCCTGAGTATAAATCAAACAGCATTTTTGTATTCCAATGATCTCCCAAAGGCAAAAAGTATCCCAAATCCTTAATGAAAAACCCCAACGCACCACCATCACCATAACTGGGAAGAAGAATTCCATGAGAACGTTTTTCTTGGTTTAAAGGAAACCAAGCAAATGGAAGAGCCAGAGGAGTTGGTAATTTTCTGAACTTCATATACATAGGCCCAGATATGACTTTGTCATCTGGGTAAAGAATCGCACGTGATAAATGAAAATGAAAGTGAGGGTTATCCGCGTTACAGGTAGTGAACTTTCCATCTCGCACATGGATTTCATCACCAGGAAGACGTTTTGAATTTTCAGCATGAAAAACAAGTTCGCCTTCCGTGGTTACAGAATGATGGCTAAACCCTTTTTCTGTCATAAAATTATAACACAACTCATCCTGTGTGAAAATTGAGGAGCCTTGTTTAAAAACGGGGCGTCCTGTCCAATTTTCTAAAGAGTCTTTCGTTCCATAGGCACATGCTTCTCTAATATCAGTCCGGTAAATGACTCGATCCGCCATCAACTCAACATCTCCACTCTTAATGACCACCTGCCCGTACAATAGAACCAAGCTGCTGTCCACCACCATCACGATGCTATCTGAAGCAGAATATGTGACGGAATTATCCTGAGCACAAAAACGCTCGTTTTTCAACACAAGAAACAGGAAAAGGAAGAACATCCCTAACCTATATACATATGTATTTCCTTTAATTTCGGGGTAAGCCATGAAGTATCTAAAACAACACTCAAAGCTACAGAAACCCGCGGCGCTTGCGTTAGCAATTGTCGCCGTTTTTGCAACGGCAGCTTTTACACCTCTCAAACCCACTCTTGTTGTGGTGATTGATGCAGGACATGGGGGCAAAGACCCTGGAAATTTAGGCACTGGCAGATATACATTGACTGAAAAAGATGTTACACTATCGGTCTCGAATACCCTGGCCACTTATATCGGTGAAAAAATGCCGGATGTAAAAGTGATCCTAACCAGAAAAGACGATTCATTCCCTAAACTCTCAACTCGCGTAAAAATTGCCAACAACTCTGAAGCTGATGTTTTTATTTCCATTCACTGTGACGCCTTTTCTTCTTCGAGTGCAATTGGAAGTGGAACATATGTTATGGGCATGCACAAGACAGAAGCCAGTCTCAAAAGTGCGATGAGAGAAAATGCGAGTATCTACAAAGAAGACGATTATGAGGATGAATACGCTGGTTTTGACCCCAATGATCCGGACACATACATTGCTCTGTCTTTGCGCCAAAATGTATTTTTAGACAACTCACTTCAACTCGGCTCGCTCATTCAAAACCAATTTCATGAAAGGGTCGGACGAATCGACAGGGGTGTTAGGCAAGCAGGATACTACGTGATCTCATTTACCTCCATGCCAAGTGTGCTGGTAGAACTCGGTTTTTTAACGAACCCTGAAGAAGAGGACTTTCTTATGAGCAAAAAAGGACAGGAATATATGGCCTCAGCACTATTCCGAGCCTTCAGAGATTACCGTGTCGCTCAAGGATTGGGAACAGGGCTGGTTGATGCTGAAATTCAACCGAAAATTGACATCGAAGTCTCTGAAGGAGTGTGGTTTAAAGTACAAGTCACCTCTTCTCCTACTCAACTTGACAAATCCTCTTCAGTTTTTAGAGGTCTTCAAGACGTGGACATGTATCTTAGTGGTGGTTTATATAAATACACAGTAGGGAAGTTTAGACAAGCTGAGGAAGCTCACAACAGAAAACGAGAACTGCGGGACCAAGGTTTTAACGGAGCTTTTGTTGCAGCATTTAAAAACGGGTCTCGAGTTCCAATGTCTAGCGTAACGACTGAAAGATAACACCTTGAGCAAAGACATAAAACAACATAGAGTCTCACAAGAGTTTAAAATTGGCACCCTAATGATCATAGGGGTTGTTTTGCTTGTCACAGGAGTTAACTACCTCAAAGGTTTTAATCCTCTCAGCAAACAAACTCATTTATTTGCGGTTTACGAAAGAATCGAGGGACTTTCTGTCTCAAATCCTGTTTTGGTAAATGGTTTCAAAGTTGGACAAGTCACGAAAGTGAATTTTTTAGAGGATGGTGATGGGGAGCTACTTGTAGAATTCACGATTGAAGAATCTTCACTCAAAGTACCGATTGACTCTGAGGCAAAAATTTACTCTTCTGACCTCTTTGGAACGAAGGCCATCAAGATTGAACCTGGCATTGCACAAACGTATATCCAAGATGGAGACACGCTTCTGTCTTCAGTTGAAATGGACATCACAGCTGCTGTAAGAAAGGAATTAGAACCACTTAGACGCAAAACTGAAGAGTTGATTAAAGGGGTGGACGATATTCTAATCAACATGAAAGCCGTTTTCGAAGACGACGCAACTCAAGGTCTTCCTTCTGCATTTGAGAGTATGCAACGAACACTGAGAACAATCGAAAATACTGCTGAAAATTTTGACGCACTTGTTGAAAACAATGCCATTGTATTAACTCGAATCATGACGAATGTCGATGCATTGGCACTTAACCTAAGCAAGAACAACAAGAACATCAATAACATTATTTCTAATTTCTCTAACCTCAGTGACTCGTTAATTACTGTAGATATAGCTAGAACCATGTCGAAGGCTGAAAAAGCTATGGACGAAATTACTGTGATCACAAGCCGTGTTAACCGAGGTGAAGGCACCTTGGGTAAATTAATGGTGGATGACTCACTTTACAATGGCTTGGTCGAATCCAACATTGAAATTCAAGAACTCTTAGACGATTTGCAGTTGAACCCTTGGAAGTACGTAAGGGTAAGTCTTTTTGGAAGAAAACAAAGTGCGAAAATGTCGAAAGGAGATGTCAAACGAATGGAAAAAATGATTCGTGAGGAAATGGCACAACAAAAATAACATAGCTTAAAACACGATGATTTCACAGTTGATTTTTGTCTTGATGCTGGGGTTGGGAGTGTACCTTTTCGCTAACCGTGTTGCGTTTATTCGACGGAACATTAACATGGGGCGTGACATTGATTTGTCCGATCGAAAACCTGAACGTTGGAAGACAATGGCTATGGTGGCTATGGGCCAAAGCAAAATGGTTGCTCGTCCCGTAGCTGGGATACTTCACATATTCGTGTATGTCGGATTCGTAGTCATCAATTTAGAAATGCTCGAGATTGTAATCGATGGAATCTTGGGCACACATCGTGTGTTTTCTTTTGTTGGTCCTGTTTACGATTTTTTAATTGGAACATTTGAGTTTCTTGCATTGGGTGTCCTTCTTGCTTGCGTTGTTTTTTTAGTACGACGAAACGTTATCGCATTGGCTCGATTTAAATCAAAAGAAATGGGTGGGTGGCCATCTCTTGATGCAAACATCATCTTGGTTGCTGAGGTTGTACTCATGTTTGCATTTCTTAGCATGAATGCTACAGACGCAATTGCTATGGAAAGAGGACTTGACCATTACGTTGTTGCAGGCAGCTTCCCGATTAGCACCTACCTCAGTCCTCTTTACGCAGGTCTTAGCGATGTCGGACTGGTATTTGCTGAACGTGGGTTTTGGTGGCTACACATTGCGGGAGTTCTCGCATTTCTTGTCTATGTTCCCTATTCGAAACACTTTCATATTTTACTCGCTTTCCCCAACACATATTATTCCAACCTTGACGAAAGTTCAAAATTGAACAACATGGGCTCTGTAAAAAAGGAAGTTGATCTGATGATGGATCCTACAGCCGACCCTTACGCAACACCTGCACCCCTTCCGGAAGGGCAAGTGGAAGATCCACCATGCTTTGGTGTAAAAGACGGTACTGACCTTAACTGGAAACAGATCATGGAGGCTTACTCATGTACCGAATGCGGAAGATGTACTTCTGTTTGTCCTGCTAGCAATACAGGGAAAACATTGTCCCCCAGGAAGATCATGATGGATTGCAGAGACCGAATGGATGAGATAGGGGGAAACAGAGATGCAAATTCAGGAGAGTTTAAAGAAGATGGAAAGAAATTGTTGGGTGATTTTATTTCTGAAGAAGAGATCTGGGCTTGCACATCTTGCCAAGCATGTGTAGATGCCTGTCCGATTAACATCAACCCAATGGGGATTATTTTAGATATGCGTCGCAGCCTCATTATGGAGGATAGTAAATCTCCTGAACCCATCACGACGATGTTCAACAATATTGAAAATAACGGTGCTCCTTGGGCTTTCCCTGCAGCCAGCAGAGGCGACTGGATTAAAGATGCGTAAACCATGAATACTTTTAAAGTTCCCACAATGGCGGAAATGACCGCTGAAGGAAAAGCTCCTGATGTTCTCTTTTGGGTAGGTTGTGCTGGAAGTTTTGACGACAGGGCAAAAAGCATAACCAAAGCCATTGCAAGAATACTCCATCACACGAACGTGAGTTTTGCTGTGCTTGGAGCTGAGGAAAGTTGTACAGGAGACCCTGCAAAGCGGGCGGGCAACGAGTTCCTATTTCAAATGCAAGCTGCAGCAAACATTGCTGTACTGAATGAATACGGTGTCAGGAAAATTGTTACAGGTTGTCCTCATTGCTTTAACATCATGAAGAATGAATACCCCGAGCTTGGCGGAAACTATGAAGTCATGCACCACAGTCAAATCATCGCAACATTAATTGCTGATGGAAAAC
>MDTF01008761.1_pt1 | contig 23618 bp, 22 predicted proteins | sample 811191 | NCBI WGS metagenome assembly MDTF01 (sample SAMN05326649, study PRJNA326480) | marine metagenome | isolation source: seawater | place: Southern Ocean | collected 2011
AGATGAAGATTAATTCTACTGCTTCCATAACCTACTTTTTTAGACCTTTCAATTAGATTTCTTAGTACCTTTGCAACTTATGATTGACCAAAGAGAAGCCATTTCAGAAAAAACAGTATTAATTGGTGTAATTACACAATTACAAGACGAAACTCAATCTAAAGAATACCTAGATGAATTAGAGTTTTTAACACAAACGGCTGGAGCTGTTGTCGTAAAAAGATTTGTTCAGAAATTAGAAAAACCTCATCCAAAAACTTTTTTAGGAACTGGAAAATTAGAAGAGGTTAGAGATTACATTGATAGTAATGGTATTGGAACTGCTATTTTTGACGACGAATTATCTCCTGCGCAATTAAGAAATATTGAAAAAATTCTTGATTGTAAAATATTAGATAGAACAAATCTTATTCTAGATATTTTTGCTCAGAGAGCACAAACAAGTTCAGCCAAAACTCAGGTTGAACTAGCACAACATCAATACTTATTACCCCGTTTAACAAAATTATGGACTCACCTTGATAAGCAAAAAGGAGGAATTGGTTTACGTGGGCCCGGTGAAACAGAGATAGAAACTGATAGGCGAATTATACGTGATAAGATTTCAGTACTAAAAAAGAAATTGACAGTTATAGATAAACAAATGGCTGTACAACGGAAAAACCGTGGTAAAATGGTTCGCGTTGCCTTAGTTGGTTATACCAATGTTGGAAAGTCAACTCTAATGAATGTAATCAGTAAAAGTGATGTTTTTGCTGAAAATAAATTATTTGCAACTCTAGATACTACAGTTAGAAAAGTAGTGATTAAGAATATTCCTTTTTTAATGACAGATACGGTTGGATTCATTAGAAAATTACCTACTCAGTTAGTAGAATCATTTAAGTCTACCTTAGATGAGGTTCGTGAAGCAGACTTGTTATTACATGTGGTAGATATTTCTCATCCTAATTTTGAAGATCATATAGCGTCTGTAAATACCATTTTAAACGAAATTAATTGTGTGGATAAACCAACATTGATGGTTTTTAATAAAATAGATGCTTATACTTTCGATACTATTGATCAAGACGACTTGGTTACAGAAAAAACAGGGGTACATTATACATTAGAAGATTGGGAGAAAACTTGGATGAATAATTCTACCAATAAATCTATTTTTATTTCTGCTTTAAATAAAAAGAATTTAGAGGCTTTTAAAGAGACTACCTATGAACAGGTAAAAGAGATTCACATTCAGCGGTTCCCGTACAATGATTTTTTATATTATGAGTATAAAGAAGAATAATTAGTTATCTTCTAAATCTTCAATAATCCCTAGTCGTTTAGCGCGACGCTCCCAGCTTTTCCTAGCTAAAAGTTGTAAGTCTTCAACCGTATCACTTTCGTCCATAATCTCTAAACCTAGTAAGGTTTCAATCATATCTTCTTGCGTTACCAAACCACTGACGGAACCATATTCGTCTACCACTAAAGCGATATGTTCTCGTTGATCGATTAGTTTTTCAAACAAACTAGGAATAGGTAAATCTCTTTCCGTAATTAAGATAGTACGTTTGATGTTTTTTAAAGCCTGTTTGCCATGTCCTTTAATAATAGCTTCTAATAATTGATCTTTTAAAAAATATCCAGTAATATTATCTGGATTATCCTTATAGATAGGTATTCTAGAAAAACGCAACATTGGGTGCTCATCAAAAAAACCTTGAATTGTTTGTTCTTGATCAGCAGATTTTAAAACTGTTCTAGGTGTCATAATATCTCTGACTCTGACCTCTTTTAGGTTTAGTAAATTTTTAATTACTTTACTTTCGGATGCTTGAAAAACACCCTCTTTTTCGGCGATCTCTGTCATTACTGTAAAATCTTCTCTACTTAAAACACTTCCGTGTCCTTTGTCCCCAATCAATCTAGTAGTGAGTTGAAGCAGCCATAGAATCCCGGTATATTTTAATGGAAAAATTAAAATCAGTAATGCTTTTGATGTGAAGTTAGCCAGCTGTTTCCAGTAGGAAGCACCAATTGTTTTTGGTATAATTTCAGATACAACTAATATCAATAAGGTCATGATTGCAGATACAATTCCTACTATATTGACTCCTAAAAACTCTATTTTATATGGGAGTTGTTCTGCTTGTACTCCTACTAGAATTGCACCAACAGTATGTGCTATTGTGTTTAGTGTTAGAATGGCAATTAAGGGTTTGTCTACATCTTTTTTTAAGCTTTCTAAAATTGATGCATATCCAAGTCCTTCTTTCTTTTTTAAGTTTATAAATGTAGAAGTAACACTGAGTAGAACAGCTTCAAGAATGGAGCATAGAAAAGAAAAAAAAATAGAAACTGTTGCGTAAACAAGTAGTAGCGTCATTGATTAATTTTAATTTGTAAATATATTAAAAAAGAAAACCGTAAGAGTTTAAATTCATACGGTTTTAATAAGTAGTTAGATTAAATATTAGAATATATAATTTACACCCAATCCAAATAATTGTTTGAATTGAACACTGCTAGACGCATTGTCGTCTGCGATCATATGTAGGTTTAAATTCGTAGATAAATACTTGTTAATTTGCATTACAAAGTTAACTTGATAATTAAAATCAATGTTTTGAGGCTTGTCTAGGTAATTTGCATATACGTTAAAAATATTTTCAACGGTTATATTCTCCATTAAAGTAGCTTTGTAGAAAACAGATGTATAGAAACCGAGTTCGTAACGAGATGTTTCATCAGCTTTTGTTCCATATTGTCCGGCAAATTCTTGACTTACAAAAGTAGCTTTCGCAGTTATTGGTGAGATATTAATATTAAAGTTATCTGACTTTTTGTAAACCATACCTGGACCCGTTGTAATATATCCTGGTGCAAAAAAGTCTGATGTAGCACTCTTTGGTGTCGAAGAATAATCATATCCTTTAGTGAATTGAGTACGAACATTTGTAAAGAATGAGTAAGACCAATTATTAGAGGTTTTTTTTGATATTAAAGAATTGAATTCAAATTGATCATCTGTTTTTCTATTCCCAGTTCCACTTATGTTACTAATTCCATATTTTGTAATTATTTTGTTATCCCAAGCCCAATCGCCTTTCTTGTAATTAAAATCATAGTTGATACTAATAGTTCCGGAGATTGAATTTTCTCCACCAGCAATCCAGTTAGAAAATGAAGCTTGATTAAATAATAAGGTAAAGGTTCCTTTCTTTGTCCAGTTAGAAGTAGAATCTACATTCTTTTCTTGTGCATTGATTGACAAACTTGTCAAAAAAATGCAAGCTAAAATTAACTTTTTCATCTTTTTTTTGACAAAAATAAAAAATAAAATTTATGTGAGGTGTAATAAAGAAAGAAACTATTTTTTTACGCATTGTGTTAAAGAAAAGCGACAATATTCATAGTTTCAAGAAAACTTATTTTTTTCTTTTATATAATGGGACAGTAGAACAAGCTTCGCCATACATGATTGTTTTAGCAATAGGGTGTATTTTTTGGATTAACATGGTAAAAGCAGAGGGGGGTATTGGTTTTTGTGAACACCCTTTAATTATAATTGGCCTGTCTTTAAAACTCTCAATATTTAAATTCTGAATAATTTCTTGAAAAAGGACTGTTTCCAATAGTTCTAGATTTCCTACCACAACTTTTTTTGCAAAAGGAACTAATTTTGAAGAGATTAATAAATAGGCCCAAGATGGTATAATTGCACTTTCTGAACATGAGAGGGCTACAAAAGAACTTTTATACTGAGACCAATCATGTTCATTCACAAATACTCTGAAGTCTTTTTCTTTTAAAATAATTCCTTGAAATAACCAATCTTTAATATCAAATAGTACTCGTTTTCCATCAGGATATAATTCTTCTAAATCGATATTAATTAGTTTGCTATTTGAAACTTTATTAATGATTTCGTCTGACATCTTAATTACTATATTATTGCTACTTAAGCATTAATTTATAACATCCCTAATTCTAGCTTAGCTTCATCACTCATCATTTCTTGAGTCCAAGTAGGATCAAAAGTGATTTCAACCTCCGCATTGTTAATTTCTTTTAAGGACTTTACTTTATCTTCAATTTCTATAGGAAGTGTTTCTGCAACAGGACAGTTGGGTGATGTTAATGTCATCAATATTTTCGCATCATTTTCTTTATTCACAAATACATCATAAATTAATCCTAATTCATATATATCAACTGGAATTTCAGGATCATAAATTGTTTTTAAAACTCCTACTATTTTATCTCCTATTTCTTGTGCTATTTCTTCAGTCATTTTCAAAAATTTTGCATTACAAAGATACAATTATTTAGAGGTATTTGCTTGTTGAGCAATAGCATATAGTTTTATTTGTTTAAGCATAGAAACCAATCCATTTGCTCTTGTAGGAGATAAATGTTCTTTAAGACCAATCTCATCGATAAAAAGAGTATTTGCTGCCAAAATGTCTTTAGGTGTTTGGTCTGTGAATACACGTAACAATAGGGCTACTAGTCCTTTAGTTAAAATAGCATCACTGTCTGCGGTGAAATCAATTTTAGAACCATTCATCTTAGAATACAGCCAAACTTTAGATTGACATCCTTTGATTATATTCTCATCTAATTTGAATTTTTGTTCAATAATTGGAAGTGACTTACCTAATTCTATTAGATATTCATAACGTTCCATCCAATCATCAAATAGATCAAACTCATCAATTATTTCTTCCTGTATTTCTTTAATTGTCATTTTTAAAACTTATTTTTGGTCTTTTAGAAACCTTAGTATATTGCCATACAAAATTACGGTAAAAAAACAAGAAATGAGTAAACTATTAGTAGTTGGAACTGTCGCGTTTGATGCCATAGAAACCCCGTTTGGCAAAACAGATAAAATTTTAGGAGGTTCAGGGACTTTTGTTGGATTAGCCGCAGCACAGTTTGGAGTTCAAACTAGTATTGTTTCTGTTGTGGGAGGAGATTTCCCACAGTCATATATTGATATGATGAATAAAAGAGGTCTTAATACTGACGGTGTAGAGGTTGTGAAGGACGGGAAAACTTTTTTTTGGAGCGGTAAATATCACAATGATATGAATTCTAGAGATACATTGGTTACCGAGCTAAATGTTTTAGCAGATTTTGCTCCAGTTGTTCCAGAAGCATTTAAAGATGCATCAATTGTTATGTTGGGTAATTTACATCCACTGACACAAAACTCTGTGTTAGATCAAATGACCAAAAAACCAAAATTAGTTATTTTGGACACTATGAATTTTTGGATGGATGCTGCTTTAGATGACTTACATGCAGTATTAAAAAGAATTGATGTAATTACAATTAACGATGAAGAAGCTCGTCAATTAAGTGGAGAATATTCTTTAGTGAATGCTGCAAAAAAGATTCATAAGATGGGACCTAAATATGTAGTTATTAAAAAAGGCGAACATGGAGCTTTGTTATTTAATGAAGGAAAAATGTTTTACGCACCAGCATTGCCGCTAGCTGAAGTTTTTGATCCAACAGGAGCTGGAGATACATTTGCAGGAGGGTTTTCTGGATATCTAGCTAAAACGAAAGACATCTCTTTTGAGAATATGAAAAATGCCGTCATTTATGGATCAAATTTAGCATCTTTCTGTGTAGAAAAATTTGGCACAGAACGAATGGAAAGTTTGCAGAGTAAAGAAGTGCAAGACAGATTAAAAGTTTTTAGAGAATTAACGCAATTCAATATCTAATTAGCATAAAACAAAATCCGCCCTTGTGCGGATTTTTTTATTTAAAATAATATGACTAAACTATGAGCGACGCTATTAAGCATGAATGTGGAATTGCCTTAGTACGATTAAAAAAACCATTACAGTTTTATAAAGACAAATACGGTTCTGCGTTTTATGGAATCAATAAAATGTATTTGTTAATGGAAAAACAGCATAATAGGGGTCAGGATGGCGCTGGTTTTGCTAGTGTGAAATTTAATGTTTCACCTGGTACTAGATATATTAGTAGAGTTAGATCTAACAAGTCACAACCAATACAAGATATTTTTGCTCAAATAAATGATCGTTTAAACGGCGCTTTAGAAAAAAATCAAGACAAATTAGATAATGTTCAATGGCAAGAAGAGAATTTACCTTACTTAGGTAATTTATTTTTAGGACATGTAAGGTACGGTACCTTTGGAAAAAACAGTATAGAAAGTGTGCACCCATTTCTTCGTCAGAGTAATTGGAAACATCAGAATTTAATTGTTGCAGGAAATTTTAATATGACTAATTCTAAGCAATTATTAGAAGAATTAGTTGAACTAGGGCAGCACCCAAAAGAGTTTACAGATACAGTGACTGTTTTAGAGAAAATAGGACACTTTTTAGAAGAAGAAGTATCTCAGTTGTACCTAGAAGCAAAAGAAAAAGGATTTAATAAAAAAGATGCTTCACCATTTATTGAAGAAAATTTAGATTTACAAAATGTTTTAAAAAGATCTTCCAAAAATTGGGATGGTGGTTATGCAATGGCTGGTTTAGTAGGTCATGGAGATGCCTTTGTTTTAAGAGATCCAAATGGAATTAGACCTACATTTTTCTTTGAAGATGATGAGGTTGTAGTGGTTGCCTCAGAAAGACCAGTAATTCAAACAGTATTTAATGTAGACATTAAAGATGTTAAAGAACTAGAAAGAGGTCATGCACTCATTATTAAAAAGAGTGGAGTTACATCTATTAAAAAAGTACTAGAACCAAGAGAAAAAAAATCTTGCTCATTTGAGCGTATTTATTTTTCTAGAGGAAGCGACGCGTCTATTTATCAAGAGCGAAAAAATCTAGGAAAATTTGTTTTTCCTCAAATATTGAAGTCGATAGATAATGATATTTCTAATAGTGTCTTTTCATTCATACCAAACACTGCAGAAACTTCTTTTTATGGAATGACCGAGGCTGCAGAAGATGTTTTAAATGAACAAAAAACTACAAAAATATTATCAGGAGGAAAGTCATTATCAGCAAAAAAAGTAACTGAAATACTATCAGAAAGACCACGTTTTGAAAAAATAGCAATTAAAGATGCTAAATTAAGAACTTTTATTGCTGATGATAGTAGTAGAGATGATTTGGTTGCACATGTTTATGATGTTACTTATGGAGTTGTAAAACCTACTGATAATCTTGTTATTATTGATGATAGTATTGTTAGAGGAACAACCCTAAAGAAAAGTATCATTAAAATCCTAGACAGATTAAATCCAAAGAAAATTGTAGTTGTCTCATCAGCACCTCAAATCCGGTATCCAGATTGTTATGGAATTGATATGGCAAGAATTGAAGATTTTATTGCCTTCAGAGCCTCATTGGAGCTATTAAAAGAAACAAATCAGTATCATATTGTAGACGCAGTATATAAAAAAGCAATAAATCAACGTAATAAGGCAGATGCTGAAATTGTAAATTATGTAAAAGAAATTTATACACCATTTACTACAGAAAAAGTTTCTTCAAAAATTGCTCAAATGCTAAAAACAAAAGATATAAATGCAGATATTGAGGTAATCTATCAATCTGTAGAAAACTTACACAAGGCATGTCCAGATCATTTAGGAGATTGGTATTTTACAGGAGACTATCCGACTGACGGAGGTCTTAGGGTAGTAAATGAGGCTTTTATTAATTTCTATGAAGGAAATAACAAACGAGCATATTAAAATAATAAGTTGTCATTTAACTAAAAAAAACACCCAATTGGGTGCTTTTTTTAGTAGTATTCTTTTCTATTGAAAGGAACAAAATATTTTATCTATTTGAAGCATATCTACTAGCAACTTCATTCCAATTGATCACATTAAAAAATGCGTTGATATAATCTGGACGTCTATTTTGATAGTTTAAGTAATAAGCATGCTCCCAAACATCGATCCCTAGAATTGGAGTTCCGCCACAGGTAACACCTGGCATTAACGGATTGTCTTGATTTGGAGTAGAACAAACCTCTAATTTTCCTCCAGGATGAACACATAACCAAGCCCAACCAGAACCAAACTGAGTAGCTGCTGCTTTCGAAAAAGCATCTTTAAAAGCATCAAAAGAATCAAATTCTGTGATGATAGCTTGTTTTAAGTCTCCTGTTAACTCACCTTTATTATTAGGATTCATTACAGACCAGAATAAAGAATGATTATAAAAACCACCACCATTATTTCTAACAGCTCCATTATTCATATCTAAGTTTCCTAAGATATCTTCAATAGACGTTCCTTCTAATTCTGTTCCATCGATTGCTCCATTTAATTTTGTTGTGTATCCATTGTGATGTTTGCTATGGTGTATTTCCATAGTTTTTGCATCTATATTAGGTTCTAATGCATTGTATGCATACCCTAATTCTGGTAATTCGAAAGCCATAGTTTTATGTTTTTGATTATTCTTAATTAATAAACTACGACAAATTTAAACATTAATAATGATGCAGACAAGTACTTCACTTTCTGATAATTGATAGAAGTATAAACAAAGGTTATTTAGCCGCTTGCATAAATTCTTCAGCCTTATTGACCATGTTTTTACTTCCACAGATAAACGGAACACGTTGGTGAAGTTCCGTAGGTTCAATATCCATAATTCTAGTAAATCCATCACTTGCTCTGCCATTTGCCTGCTCTGCTAAAAAAGCCATAGGATTACACTCATATAATAGGCGAAGTTTTCCGTTTGAATTTTTCGAACTTTTTGGATACATATAGATTCCACCTTTAATCATATTTCTGTGAAAATCGGAAACCAAAGACCCAATATATCTACTAGTATAGGGTCTGTTACCCTCTTCTTGTTGGCAATATTTTATATAATTTTTGATTCCTTGTGGGAAGTGAATATAATTTCCTTCGTTAACAGAATAGATATTTCCATCTTTAGGAAACTTCATCTCGGGGTGTGATAAATAATAACTCCCTATTGCAGGATTTAAGGTAAATCCGTTTACACCGTCTCCTGTCGTATATACTAACATTGTTGATGTTCCATAAACAATATAACCAGCAGCAACTTGCTGATTTCCTTTTTGCAAGAAATCTTCCAGCTGAACAGGAGTTCCAACAGGTGTGATCCGTCTATAAATAGAAAATATTGTTCCTACGGAAACATTAACATCAATATTTGATGAACCGTCTAAAGGATCAATTAAAACAATATAGTTGTTTTGATGATTTTCATCTTGACTATTTATTCTAATAAAATCTTCTTCTTCTTCACTAGCTATCCCACAAACAATATTTCTATTTGTAAGTGTTTGTATAAATTTTTCATTCGCATAGACATCTAGTTTTTGTTGATCTTCTCCTTGGATATTGGTATCGCCAGCAGCTCCTATAATATCAACTAGACCTGCTTTATTCACTTCATGATTAACCACTTTTGCAGCCAAACGGATTGAGTTAATTAATCTAGATAATTCACCTGAAGTATATTTAAACGAAGATTGGTTTTCAATAATAAATTCACCAAGGGTTTGGTTTTTACTAGCCATAGTCTATTTTTTTTACAAAGATGCCTACTTTTTTAGAGAACTACAACGATTTCGTAATCAAATTTAATTAGATAGTTATTAAAGTTTTGAATTTTCAGGAAAGAGGTAAATAAGTGTATAAAATATCTAAATATGTTTAGTCGATTTTAAAAAAAACTATCTTTGATAAAATTTTTAGAAAATGAGCTTTATCATAAGATTAGGAGAGAAAAAGGATATGCAATCTGTATTAGATTTAATTAAAGAATTAGCAATTTTCGAAAAAGAACAAGATGCTGTAGAAATTACAGTAGCAGATTTAGTGAGAGATGGTTTTTCTAAAAATCACAAGTTTAATGTGTTTGTAGCAGAACAAGAAGATAAAATTATTGGGATTGCATTATTTTATGAACGTTTTTCTACTTGGAAAGGACGAACGATTCATTTAGAAGATTTAATCGTAACTAAAAGTAAACAAAAAATTGGTGCAGGAAAAGCCTTGTATACTGCAGTTTTAAAACATGCCTATAATAATAATTTTAATAGAGTTGCTTGGGAGGTAATTGATTGGAATACAAACGCAATTGACTTTTACAAAAGTACAGGAGCAACCTATTTAAATGACTGGTCTGTAGTTCAAATGAATAAAGAAAATTTAGCAAAATTTATTCAAGATAATTAAAATGAAGATTTTTAAATTTGGGGGAGTGTCTATAAAAGATGCTAAGAGCATTAAAAATGTTGCTTATATTTTACAACAAGAAGGAACAACTAGCTGTTTATTGGTTATTTCTGCTATGGGGAAAATGACCAATGCATTTGAGGAAATTGTGAATAATTATATTAAAAAAGACCAATTAAAACTCACAAAATCCATTGAATCTGTAACTAATTTTCATATTAAAATAACAAATAATCTTTTTCATCCGGGTCACAACATACATAAAAAAGTATCAATATTATTTGGTCAAATGATTCATTTTTTAAATGAGAATACATCGGAAAAGTATGATTATTTATATGATCAAATTGTTTGTTTTGGAGAATTATTATCTACTACAATAGTTAGTGAATACCTAAATGAGGTTGGAATTGTAAATATTTGGAAAGATGTTAGAGAACTCATAATCACAGACAATGTTTTTAGAGATGCAACTGTAGACTGGAAGGAAACGGAATACATAATTAAAAAAGAGATTGATACATCACAACTAACCATTGTACAAGGGTTTATTGGTGGTGATTCTAAAGGAAATACGACTACTTTAGGAAGAGAAGGGTCTGATTATACAGCAGGGGTTTTTGCTTATTGCCTCGATGCCAAATATCTCACAATATGGAAAGATGTCCAAGGGGTTTTAAATGCAGATCCAAGAGTCTTTGAAGAAACACATTTACTGAATCAAATTTCTTATGAAGAAACAATAGAAATGGCATTTTATGGAGCTTCAGTAATTCATCCAAAAACAATCAAACCTATCCAGAACAAAGGGATTTCTTTGTTTGTTAGGTCGTTTAAAGATCTTAATTTACCAGGAACAAAAGTAAGTAAAGGTGTACCTATAGAGCCTTTAATTTCTTGTTTTATTGTAAAGAAAAATCAAGTATTAATTTCTATTTCTACACGAGATTTTTCTTTTATGGTTGAAGAAAATATTGGTAATATTTTTAAATTATTGCACAAATATCAATTGAGAGTTAATCTAATTCAAAATTCAGCCATCAGTTTTTCTGTCTGTGTAGATAATAACTTCAATCATTTTGATAGTTTTTATGATGAAATTAAATCATTATTTAAAGTATCCTTTGTAAAGGATGTAGATTTATACACGGTTAGGCATTTCACAAATGACTCTCTAAACAAAATTTATAATCTTGGAACATCAATTTTATCTCAGATAAATAAATATACCGCACAAATTATAATTCAAAAAAAATAAATGAGGTCTATTTTTATTTTTGATTTATGTTTGTAAGTATGCAAAGTTTTCATTTATGGAATTAGTAACATCTAAAGAAATTTCTAAAGTAATTGGTACTGACAAGTTTGGTTTGATTGGTGCTTTTGTTGGTTGGGTTCTACTGAGATTACTAAGAATTTCTACGATAAATAAAATCTATCAAAAGCATAAAAACAAAAAGGACTTGTCTTTTTTAAATGGTATTTTAGACGAGTTTCAAATTGAATTTGAAATTCCTGAAGAAGATTTAAAAAGAATTCCTAAAAATGGATCTTTTATTACAGTTTCAAATCATCCTTTAGGCGGGATTGACGGAATTATTTTATTAAAATTATTATTAGAACAGAGGCCAGATTATAAAATAATTGCAAATTTTTTACTTCACAGAATAGCACCACTCAAACCTTATGTAATGCCTGTTAACCCTTTTGAAAGACATAAGAATGCTAAGTCTAGTATTCTTGGTTTGAAGAGTTCCTTGCAGCATATAAAAGAAGGAAGTCCATTAGGTGTTTTTCCTGCAGGTGAAGTTTCTACCTATCGAGATGGTAAATTAATGGTCGATAAACCATGGGAACTGGGTGCTGTTAAATTGATTAAAAAGGCAGAGGTACCAGTAATACCAATTTACTTCCATGCTAAAAACAGTTCGTTATTTTATATATTATCTAAAATTAGCAATAAGTTCAGAACTGCTAAATTACCCTCTGAGTTGTTGACTCAAAAAAATAGAGTCATTAAAGTAAGAATAGGGAAGGCTATCTCGGTAAAAGATCAACAAGAATTCAAAGATATTAATTCTTTCTATGAATACTTAAGAAAGAAAACGTACATGTTGGCAAACCCTTTTGAAAAAAAGCCTCAAAATATTCTTTCAACTCAAAACTTAAAAATATCTACTCCTCAAAAAAAAATTACATTCCAAAAAAATACACAAGTTTTTCTTAAAGAAGTAGCTTCTTTGAGAAAAAATGGAAATAGATTGTTAGAAAGTAAAAATTACGAAGTGTTTTTTGCTTCAGCAAAAGAAATACCGAATTTACTACATGAAATTGGAAGACTCAGAGAAATTACTTTCAGAGACATTGGAGAAGGAACAAATAAATCGATAGATATAGATAAGTTCGATAGATACTATCATCATTTGTTCTTATGGGATCGGCAAGTAAATGCTTTAATAGGTTCTTATAGAATGGGACTTGGAAAAGATATTTACAACAAACACGGTATCGCTGGTTTTTATATTCAAACATTATTTCGTTTAGAACCAGAATTACACGGCATGATGATACAAACTATAGAAATGGGTAGAGCTTTTATCATTAAAGAATATCAACAAAAACCAATGCCTCTGTTTTTACTATGGAAAGGAATTGTTCATATTACGCTTAGATATCCAGAATACAAATATTTAATGGGTGGTGTAAGTATTAGTAATCAATTTTCTGATTTCTCAAAATCTTTAATGATAGAGTTTATGAAATCTCATTATTATGATCCCTATATAGCACAGTATATACAACCCAAAAAAGAATTTAAAGTAAAACTAAAAGATGCTGATAAAGATTTTGTATTTGATGCTACAAAGGCAGATATGCAGAAATTTGATAAGTTAATTGATGAAATAGAACCAGGAGCACTTAGAATACCTGTTCTAATAAAAAAATATGTTAAGCAAAATGCTAGATTAGTAGCCTTTAATGTAGATCCAAAATTTAACAATGCCATAGATGGATTGATGTATATTAGAGTTTCAGATATTCCAGAAAGCACTGTAAAACCTGTAATGGAGGAATTTCAAGCAGAACTTGAAAGAAAAGCGACTGAAGAATATGATAAGTAGTTTATTCTCTATTAGCACCTCTATAAGTCACCTGAAATTGAAGCATTTAAACATTGTGAAAATTAAGAAAAAGACGTAATTTTGCATTCAATTTTTTAAGAATAAGAAACGAAAATGAACATTATAAAAGAAAATATTGATGCATTAAATGCAGTTGTAAAAGTAGATGTAGTTGCTGAAGATTATCAAGCCAAAGTTGATCAGATTTTACTAGATTATCGTAAAAAAGCGGATATTCCTGGTTTTAGAAAAGGTCATGTGCCTATGGGAATGATAAAAAAGCAATACGAAAAATCGATTATGATTGATGAGGTAAATAAGCTTTTACAAGATTCATTAAATAAGTTTCTAACAGAAGAAAAAATAGATATTTTAGGAAATCCGCTCCCTAGAATTAAAGAAAATTTTTCCTGGGATACTGAAATTTTCTCTTTTGAATTTGATCTAGGTTTAGCCCCTCAGTTTGAAGTAAATCTAACCTCTAAAAAGAAAGTTACTCAATATGTTATTACTGCCGATAAGACTTTAATTGATAAAGAAGTTGAAAATCTGCAATCTCGTTATGGGAAAATGTCAGCTGTTGAAATTATCAAAGAAAAAACAAATGTAACTGGAACTTTTTTAAGTGAAGAAAAAGAGATTGAAAATAAATCTACAATCAACCTTTCAGATTTAAAAGGAAAAACAAATTTAAAAAAGTTTGTAGGTAATAAAGTAGGAGATGTTATTGAATTAAAAACAAAAGAATTATTTTCTGATGATAATAAATTAGAAGGGGCTTTAGGTCTTTCTCATGAAGAAATTATTGGATTAGATATTAAAGTATCTTTTACAATAGAAGAAACTACAGAAATTGAATTAGCTGATTTAGATCAAGAATTATTTGATAAATTATTTACAGACGGAAGTGTAAAAACAGTCTCAGAATTAAGAAATAAGATACAAGAAGACGCAGAGAAGCAATTTCAACAACAATCAGATCAACAATTATTAAATGCAGTTACTGAATATTTAATAGACAATACAAATTTTGAGCTGCCATCTAAATTTTTGCAAAAATGGTTAGCTACTTCAGGAGAAAAAGAATTAACTACTAAACAAGCTACTGATGAATATAATAAATCTGAAAAAGGATTGCGTTATCAATTAATTCAAGAAAAAATCATAAAAGACAACGATATCAAGTTGGATTATGAAGAGTTGAAAGAATATGCAAAAGGATTTATAAGAAGTCAAATGGCACAGTTTGGAAATATGAATCCAGAAGAAGCTGAACTAGAAGATATTGCCAATAGAATTTTAACAAATCAAGAAGAAGCTAAAAAGTTACAAGACCAATTATTAAGTCAGAAACTAATGACTTTCTATAAAGATAAAATGACTTTTAAAATAAAAAAAGTTACTTATGAAGGTTTTATTAAAGAAGTATATAAATAGAACTCAACATAGATAAAAAAGAAAACTCCTCTTGTAAAATAGGAGTTTTTTTAGCTTTAGATAGTTCCAAAATTATTCATCAATAGTTAGTATATTTACAAGTATAATTTTTTAAAAAATAAACCAATGGATTACGGAAGAGAATTCGAGAAATACGCAACAAAACATCAAGGAATTAGCAGTACATACTACAATCAGCTAATCACTAATATGACTCCAAATATTATTGAAGAACGTCAGTTAAATGCTGTTGCAATGGATGTTTTTTCTCGTTTAATGATGGATAGGATTATCTTTCTAGGTACAGGAATTAATGATCAAGTAGCAAATATTATTCAAGCTCAGCTATTGTTTTTAGAAAGTGTAGATTCTTCAAAAGATATTTCTATATATATCAATTCACCTGGAGGAGGAGTATATGCTGGCCTAGGAATCTATGATACCATGCAATTTATAAAACCAGATGTAGCAACAATTTGTACAGGGATGGCTGCATCTATGGGAGCAGTTTTAATGTGTGCAGGAGAAAAAGGGAAACGCTCAGCTCTTCCTCACTCTAGGGTGATGATTCATCAGCCTTTAGGAGGAGCGCAAGGTCAAGCATCAGATATTGAAATTACGGCACGTGAAATCATGAAATTGAAAGATGAATTATATCAAATAATTGCAAAACATTCTGGACAAACTGTAGAAAAAGTCCATGATGACTCAGATAGAGATTATTGGATGAAAGCCGATGAAGCAAAAGTTTATGGTATGATTGATGAAGTTTTAGTAAGAAAATAATCAGAACGATTATAATTCTAATTGTAAAAAAACAATGGCAAAAGAAGAAAATTTAGAGTGTTCATTTTGCGGGCGAAAAAAATCTGAGACAGATTTATTAATCGCTGGAGTAGACGCACATATCTGCGATAAATGTATCGAACAGGCACATGGTATAGTTGAAGAAGAAATTTCAGAAGCTACTTCAAGTGGACTAGCTAAAGAAATTATTCTTAAGAAACCTTTAGAAATTAAAACGTTTTTAGATCAATACGTAATTGGTCAGGATAAAACTAAAAAAGCAATGTCAGTTGCCGTTTATAACCATTACAAAAGACTCAATCAGGTAAGTGATGAAAACGAGGTAGAAATTGAAAAAAGTAATATTGTTTTAGTTGGTGAAACTGGAACTGGGAAAACATTAATAGCACGTAGTATTGCAAAAATGTTAAACGTTCCTTTTTCAATTGTAGATGCTACCGTATTAACCCAAGCAGGTTACGTTGGAGAAGATGTAGAAAGTATCTTAAGTAGATTGTTACAAGCTGCAGACTACGATGTTGCAAAAGCACAACGAGGTATTGTTTTCATAGATGAGATAGATAAAATTGCTCGTAAAGGAGACAATCCATCCATTACTAGAGATGTTTCTGGAGAAGGCGTTCAACAAGCATTGTTGAAATTATTGGAAGGATCAGTTGTTAATGTTGCGCCTAAAGGAGGAAGAAAACATCCTGAACAGAAATTTATAGAAATTAATACAAAAGATATCTTATTTATTGCTGGTGGTGCTTTTTCTGGAATTGATAAAATGATTAGCAAGCGTCTAAATATGCAAGCAGTAGGGTTTAGTGCTTCTATGGAAGAAGATAAAATTGATGAAGAAAACTTGTTGCAATATATCATTCCATCAGATCTAAAATCATTTGGATTAATACCTGAAATAATTGGACGTCTTCCGGTTTTAAGTTACATGAACCCTTTGGATGCAGAAACCTTAAGAGCCATATTAACAGAGCCTAAGAACTCAATCATAAAACAATATGAGAAACTTTTTTCAATGGATGATGTTGTATTTACAATTGAAGAAGGTGCCTTAAATTATATTGTAGGCAAAGCTGTAGAATATAAATTAGGCGCTAGAGGATTACGCTCACTTTGTGAGGCTATTCTTACGGATGCTATGTTTGAATTGCCTAGTTCTGATGAAAAGCAACTTGTCGTAACTAAAGACTACGCAGAACAAAAAATGACAAAAACCACCTTAAATAAATTAAGAGCAGCCTCTTAGTATTTCTCGTTAACATTAATAAACCTCACTAATTTTTATTAGTGAGGTTTATTAATTTAAAGACAATAACAAATCATTCGAAATATCTAATTACTATATTTGTTTTTTTACATTTCATGACCATTTTAAATGATATCTAGAAGTACCATAGATCGAGTTTTTGAAACTGCCCGCGTAGAGGAGGTAATTGGCGAGTTCGTCCAATTAAAAAAAGCAGGAAGTAACTTTAAAGGTTTGAGTCCTTTTACTGATGAAAAATCACCATCCTTTATGGTGTCTCCAGTAAAACAAATATGGAAAGATTTTAGTACAGGTAAAGGAGGTAATGCAGTTTCTTTTTTAATGGAACATGAACACTATTCATACCCAGAAGCAATAAAATTTCTTGCAAAGAAATACAATATAGAAATAGAGGAGACGGCACAGTCAGATGAAGAGAAAGAGCAAATGAATGAGCGAGAAAGTATGTTCTTAGTTTCAAACTTTGCTAAAGAATATTTCCATGATATCTTATTAAATTCGCCTCAAGGAAAAGCAATTGGACTTTCTTACTTTAAAGAAAGAGGTTTCAGGGAGGAAATTATTAAAAAGTTTGATTTAGGATATTGTTTAGATACATGGGACTCCTTCACAAACGAAGCATTAAAAAAAGGGTATGATATAAAATACTTAGCAAGTACGGGAGTCACTATTGTTAGAGAAAACAAACAATTTGATCGTTTTAAAGGTCGTGTAATGTTCCCTATTCATAGTATGTCTGGACGTATTCTAGGTTTTGGTGGCAGAACGCTGTCTAGTGATAAAAAGACTGCTAAATATGTTAATTCTCCTGAAAGTGATATCTATCACAAGAGTAAGGTTCTATATGGAATTTATCATGCTAAAAAAGAAATAGCTAAACAAGACAATTGCTTTTTAGTAGAAGGATATACTGATGTAATTTCTTTTTATCAATCTGGTATAGAAAATGTTGTTGCATCATCAGGTACTGCATTAACTTCAGATCAAATTAGATTAGTTAATCGTCTTACCAAAAATATTACTGTTTTGTTCGATGGTGATGCTGCAGGAATTAGAGCATCTATTAGAGGAATAGATTTAATTCTTGAACAAGGAATGAATGTAAAAGTTGTTACATTCCCAGAGGGTGAAGATCCAGATAGTTTTGCAAAAAAACATTCAGAAGTAGCATTAAGGAAATATTTAGAAGACTCAGCACAAGATTTTATCAATTTTAAAGTGTCACTTTTAATGAAAGAAGCGAGTAACGATCCTGTAAAAAAAGCAGGATTAATTCGTGATATAGTTAGCAGTATCTCTAAGATTCCAGATAGTATACAAAGAGAAGTTTATGTTCAAGAATGTTCTCGTATTATGGAAATTTCTGAACGAGTTTTATTTAGTGAACTCGCACAGTTAATCTCTAAGAGTACAAAAGAATTCAATAAAACACAACAAAAAGAAAAACAATCATTTGAAGTTGTAAAAAAGCAATCAGAAGAGTTAAAAGAGATAGATTCTTTATTTATTTTGGAAAGAGAAATCATCAGAATTTTATTATTATTTGGAAATAAAGAAACAGACTTCGTTGATTTTAAAGAGATTGAAGATGAAGAAGGAATGATACATCTAGAAAAAGAAAAATACACAAATCAGGTTTCTAAAGAATTATACTTAAATCTTCAAGATGATGAAATAGAGTTTTCAAATGAAACTTTTCAGAGTATTTATTATGAAATGATTCATCAATTAAATCAAGAGGATAAAATTGAAATGGATGCATTTATCAATCACCCAAACACAAATATTTCTTCAATAGTAACGTCTATTTTAATGGATGATGAGAAGTATACTTTAAGCGATTGGGAACGAAAAAATATTTTTGTTACAGAATCAGAGGAGGTGCTGTCTAAATTAGTTACCGATGCAATTTTAAATTTAAGAAGAATTCTTATTGATAAAAAAATACAGCAACTTATCAATCCCAAGGAAGGAGCATCCGTTGAGAATACCGATTTAGAAATGATTCAAAATTATACAGAGTTAAAAAAACGATTGTATAGTAAATTGATGAGAGTAGTCTAGATATATAATTTTTTTTAAAAATTGTAACGCAACTTTTTTTAGTTTTAAGTACCTTTAATACATAAGCTTAAAAAAATTTCCCCCTATGAAAAAAATTAAACTTTTTACAAAATCATTATTTTTAATACTATCAGCTCCTTTAGAAATTTCAAAATGTCAAAGACGTAGAAATTTAGTGCAGGTAAAAAAAATATTAAAATCTACTAGATTATTCTAAGTTATTTGGGATTACACAAACAGGTATTGAGTTCATTTTGTGCTGATTAGCACTGTTGAATTTGAGATATATTTCATATACCTCTTTTTGTCTCTCAGTAAAATTAGCTACTTTTTTACCCATTTTTTCAATTTTCATTGCCCATTCTAGTTCATTATAACTAGCACCTAACTGATCCTCATCAGTTCTATCATCTCCCCATAACCCATCTGTCGGAGCAGCTTTTTGAATTTCGTCACCTATTCCTATAAAACTAGCAATTGCATATACTTCGGATTTCATTAAATCAGCAATGGGACTTAAATCTACACCACCATCACCATATTTAGTGTAAAAGCCTACTCCAAAGTCTTCTACTTTATTTCCTGTTCCTGCAACTAATAAGCTATTTAGACCAGCAAAATAATACAAAGTAGTCATGCGTAAACGAGCTCTTGTATTAGCTAAAGTCATAAAACGATCATCTTCGTTATCAACCGATGGTACTACTTTTACTAGATTGTCAAAAACAGGTGTTAGATCTACTCTATTCGTAGATACATTTTTAAATTGCTCTTGAAGTGAAGAAATATGTTGTGAAGCCCTATTTACCTGACTTTCCGCTTGATGAATAGGCATTTCTAGGCATAAAGTAGGAAACCCAGTTCTAGCGCAAAGAAAAGACGTAACAGCAGAATCGATTCCTCCAGATACACCAATTACAAATCCTTTAACTCCCGCATTAGTAGCATACTCCCTTAGCCATGATATAATATATTCTGTAACTTTTTCAACTTGCATAGAAAACTATTTTAGTATTTTTGATATTCTTAATACGAAGCTAAGATACAAAGCATATGCGAAATTATTTCTTATTTTTCCTTCTACTGATATTTTTAACTTCTTGTGAAAAAGAAGTAAAAAATAACATCGATACTTCTACTATTGAGGTAGATTTTATGATTAATAGATTCGAAGAAGATTTTTACAGTCATGAAGGAAAAAATTTAGGAGAATTAAAAAATAAATATCCGTTACTTTTTTCAGAAAACACACCTGATAGTATTTGGATTGCAAAAACTAAAGATAAAGATGAACAAGAATTGTATCTAGAAACTCAAAAATTATATTCATCTTTTTCTGAAATTAAGCTAGAATTAACAGATTTATTTAAATATGTAACTTATTATAAACCAGGTTTTAAATCACCAGATATCATCACTATTCTTAGTAATATAGATTATGAATACAGAGTAGTTTATACAGATCTTTTATTGTTTATTTCTTTGGATGTATATTTGGGTAAAGATCACCCATTTTACAATGATTACCCTTCTTACATCAAAGAAAATAATACAGATGAAAGAATTGTTGTAGATGTTGCAACAAAAATTATAGAGTCAAATATTAGACCTTCTGATAACAGAACTTTTTTAGCAAAAATGATTTACGAGGGAATTAAATTATACCTTTTGGATCTTTATTTGCCATTAAAGCCCGATGCAATAAAAATAGGATATTCTATAGAAAAATTTGATTGGATACAGGCCAATGAGGAACAAGTTTGGAAATATTTTATAGGAAAAAAATTACTTTATAGTACTGACACTAAATTGAATCAAAGATTTTTAGATGATGCACCTTTCTCAAAATTTTACTTAAGTGAAGACCGTAAGTCTCCAGGGCGTATTGGGCATAGGATTGGGTGGCAAATCGTGCGTTCTTTTATGAACAATAATGATGTATCTTTACAGGAGCTTTTATCTATAGATGAAGAAATAATTTTTAAAAAATCTAAATACAAACCAAGGAAATAATGGCAATAGTACACACTTCAAAAATAGAGTTCACAGTTGAATTAGATGAGAATAAAATTCCTGAAAATATAATTTGGACAGCTGAAGATGGAGGAATAGATAAGGATTTATCTAAAGCAATTATGCTTTCTGTATGGGATCATAAAAAAAAGGATACATTACGAATGGATCTTTGGACCAAAGATATGCCAGTAGATGAGATGAAGCAATTTTTTCATCAAACTCTAGTATCTATGGCAACCAGTTTTGAACGTGCTACTGATGATCAAAAAATGACAGCTACAATGAGAGACTTTTGTGATTATTTTGCTGAAAAACTTGAGTTGAACAAGTGATGATTTCTTATAAATATTTGTTGTTCTAATAAATTATATAAAATTCTTTAAAACGCTAATCATAACAGTAAAAAATAGTATTCAATGATTAATTTTTAATTAACTTGATGTGTAGAGGTTAATTAATTTTAAAATCTGTTTATAATCGTTGTGATTATTTACAAAGTCCAATTCTGAGACATCAATAATTAGAGTATTAAGATTCTCTTCTGTTTTAATAAAATTAATGTACCCATCATGTATTTTTTGTAAATAACCCGCCTCAATATTCTGTTCGTAATCTCGCCCTCTTTTTTTGATATTTTCTAAAAGACGATCTGTATTTTGATATAAATAGATATATAGATCTGGCTTTGTAATTTCTTTATACATAATGTCAAACATTTTTCTATATAGAGTATATTCTTCTTTTTGTAATGTTACTTGTGCGAAAATCAATGATTTAAAAATATAATAATCAGAAACTATGAAATTTTTGAATAAATCAAACTGAGCTAAATCATCGCTTAATTGTTGATATCTATCTGCTAAAAAACTCATTTCTAAAGGGAAAGCAAATCGTTCTTTATCCTTATAAAATTTTGGAAGAAATGGATTATCTGCGAATCTTTCCAAGACTACTTTGGCATTAAAATCCCCATTCATTAAATTTACTAAAGAAGTTTTTCCGGCACCTATATTACCTTCAATAGCTATATAGTTGTACTTTTCTGTGAGAGGAACGGGTCTTATTAATTGATGTGAAATTTTCTCAATTTCCGTAGTATCTTTAGACTCATTTAAACAAGAGTATAGTTGTTTCTTCTCTACTGGATGAATAGTACTTGCTGTAATTTCAACTAGAGGAACTAATACAAATTTCCTTTCTAACATTCTTGGGTGCGGAATGGTAATTTTTTCTGAAAGTATAATTTCATCATCAAATAATAAAATATCTATATCAATCTTCCTATCGGCATACCCATTTAAATTTTTCCTTTCTCTACCTAAATTATTTTCTATAGTTAACAGTTTTTCAAGTAAATTATCCGGCTGTAAATAGGTAGACACTGAGATGCATATATTGTAAAAATCCTCACCTTCATAACCCCAAGAACCAGTTTTATATACAGATGAAACTTTTTCAATAGGACCCACAGTTTCTGCAATCTGATAGATTGCTTTTTGTAAGTTATTTAATTTTTCTCCCTGGTTAGATCCAAGAGATAAATATGTTAGGCGTTTTGTTTTCATTAAGATATACAAAGAAACTAAATAAAATTAGACCGATTGTATGGAAATAAAAAAATCGCCAAATTTTTTGGCGATTTTAATTTATTAATAAAAAATAAAAGTTTTAGTCTTCTTTCTTTATTTCTCTTGGTTTGCGGTCATCTCTTCGATCATCTCGTCCACGGTTGTCTCTACTACCTCTGTTATCACGTCCACGAGCATTATCTCTTGGTGGTCTTTCAACAAAACCCTCAGGTTTTGGTAAAATAGCCTTTCTAGAAACTTTTTCTTTTCTCGTTCTTGGATCTAAACCAAAGTACTTTACATCTAGAATCTCTCCCATTTTTACTACATCAGAAACATTGTTTGTACGTTCCCAAGCTAGTTCACTTACATGAAGTAAAACTTCGTTACCAGGAGCTTCAATATATTCAACAACAGCTCCAAAATCTAACATTTTGATAACTTTCACTTCATATACAGAACCTTTTTCTGGCTTAAACATCATAGACTCTATTCTAGCTATAACTGCTTCTATTCCTTCTGGTTTCGTTCCTAAGATTTCGATAATACCTTCTTCAGTAACAGCGTCTTCAGTAATTACAATTGTAGTTTCTGTTTCTTTCTGTAATTCTTGAATATGTTTTCCACCTGGTCCAATAAATGCACCAATTAGTTCATTAGGAATTCTTCTATTAATCATTTTAGGAGCATGAGTCTTAACTTCTTCGTTTGGAGAAGTAATCGTTTCATTAATTTTATCTAAAATGTGTAAACGACCTTCACGAGCTTGTTTTAGCGCATTTACTAAAATTTCATATGGTAGTCCTTTAATTTTAATATCCATTTGACAGGCAGTAATTCCTTCAGAAGTTCCAGTAACTTTAAAGTCCATATCTCCAAGGTGATCTTCATCTCCTAAAATATCAGATAATACTGCGTAACGATCTCCATCAGAAATTAATCCCATTGCAATACCAGAAACTGGTCTTGTAAGTTTAACACCTGCATCCATTAATGCCATAGTTCCAGCACAAACTGTTGCCATGGAAGAAGAACCATTAGATTCTAATACCTCAGATACAACTCTTACGGTATAAGGACAATCGTCTGGAATCATTCCTTTTAAACCACGTTGTGCTAAATTACCATGCCCAACTTCTCTTCGAGAGGTTCCACGAATGGGTCTTGCT
>MDTF01011926.1_pt1 | contig 23598 bp, 24 predicted proteins | sample 811191 | NCBI WGS metagenome assembly MDTF01 (sample SAMN05326649, study PRJNA326480) | marine metagenome | isolation source: seawater | place: Southern Ocean | collected 2011
CATACCCTCTGCCTTTCCAGTAAGCATAGTCTTGGTGATAGTACTCAACAGTTCCACACCAAGCGGCTTTTAAATTAACCTTGCTAGACCAAATATAAGCTTCATCCTCCATAAGCTCAGAGGCAAATCGTAACACTCTCTCATCGTTTGCTAATTTTGATATTGGAGACTCTTCATTGTGTACATTTTGATATACAGCAAGTTTTACACCAGGCTCTTGGTCTGTAAAAGTTTTAGCTAAGGACTTTTGATCTTGGCTTCTTAACCAATCACCAGCTAGTGTTGTTTGATCTGTAGTAAAAAAATCTTTAACTAAGACATAACCATTTTCTTGATAACTTTTGATTTTTTCATTTTTTAGCATTTTAATACGCCCCTCTTCGTTTCAATTAAATACCAATTTACATAGTTACTGATTACTCAAAGTAAATAAATTTATAATCCCTTGTATAGCTGCATTGCTCATAAATCGATTTCCACTCTTCAGGAGAATGAAGGAGGATTAGGTATCTAGAATCAAGCTTCTCAATTTATGTTTGTTTACCGGAGCAAATAGACTAATGGCGAAATTACGGCCTTTAATTGCATGATCATTGTATTCATTTAATGTCATAGATTCTATCTTTCTAATTACTTCTTCAAGATTATCCGGAGTATTTGCAGTAAATAAAGACGACATATCTCCTTTAGACTCTAAAATATCTAGTGGTATTACATGATGCATATCTACGTATATGCATATCCTTCCAGATAACATTGCTTCTACCCCAGCAGAAGTTGATGCATAGATTGCTATATCACAATCATTTATTTGCTTTAATAGTGGGCCACCCAAAACTTTCACATCCGATATCAATCGTTTCAGTCGAATGATACCTTCATTTTGCTCTTCCTGATTATCATAAGGGTATCGCCTAATAGTAAGTTCACAGTTTTTGAATATAGTTGTATTCTGTTCTACATAATTCGCTAGCATTGTGATTTCGTAAGCTTGCCCAGCTAGAACTAAAACCCTTAACGTTCCATTATGAATGAACTTTGTTTTCTCTAAAATATTTATATATCTATTTGATCCTATTGTTACAAGTCGATCAAAATTTATTTCTTTTTTATTTTCTAGCCAATGTGCTGCCGCTTTCCCTGAACACCCTATCAAATCCGGCCATTGAGGAGCTGCCTCTTCTATTTTTTTTTGTTTTAAGTATAAATGGCCGGAATTGTGAACAGCATGGGCATATCCAATTGTGTATAAATTTTTGCTTTGGCTTAGAATTGCCCTCTCTAAACCCTTATCTTCAAATGGGTAAAATAATGAGGCGGTTTGTACTTGTGAGGCTATTGCCTTAAATGCATACTTTGCCTGAAATGCAAGTATAGGTGGCTTATGTTTGATTGTTTCGTTATAAAAAAATAAGCTATAAGAAGTAAACTTCATACCATCAATACTAATTATAGGAATCTTTGTTTTAAATCGTTGTGAAAAAAAATAGAATGCCCCTGTTCGCAATAATATAATTGCAGCATCAGATAAAGTTAATAAGTCTTGTAGGATGTAAGCTTTATATGATTTTGACCGAAGGCTACTTAATAATGTTCTTTCTTCATTTCTGTTTAGTTCTGATAAAAATATCCATAATTTGTTTTCATTCCTTACATCATTAATTTCGTCAAACATATTTCCAAAGTAATGATCTCCAGATGATTGAAATGAGTCGAAATCAATTAGATTAGAAAATATAATTAATTTAATATCAGACAGATCTTTAGCTAGTGGGCTAAATAGCTTAAAAGATCTTTTAAACATAGTAATTATTGATTTATATGGTGAAAGAATACTCCTAAAAGCCGAGATGCTGGATTTTTTCATATATCTTCGATTCTCACTTATAATATCCCAGTCGGGACGAACATCTCGCGTAAGAATTTCAACTTCTTTTGGAGCCTTTACTATATAAATTTCATCGATAGTTAGATCTTCACATATTTGAATCATGCTAACTGTAAAAAAAAGAGATTTATTAATTTTTGGTTGCCATGCTATTAATCTGGATGCTTCCGTAAGCCACCAATCATCGTAAATCTTCTGGCCTATTTGACATACCTGATCATGCCAACTAGCCAACTGATTCTGCCATGATTCAATATTCTTGTTTATGTATTGTTTGTTCTCAATCGGAGTCCATGAATTGCTATCTATAATTCTATTATAGAAATGTATGTAGCTTCCCTTGGTATTTTTTGGAAGATCTTTCGTAAATATTAATCTCATTTTTAAAAGCTAATGTTAATAAAATTAAAAAACTTTAGTATAATCCGATTGAGAGATGCGAAACGAAGTTCAGATACTGTGCAAGATTCTATGCATGATCCAGGGACGATCTATTTAATAGAGATATCTTCTACACCTTGAAAGAGGCAGAATTCACGACCAAAGGATGGAGCAATCACCATAATACTATAAAGCCACACAGTTCTCTAGAATACCTACCACTGGTGTCCTAAAACATCATGTCGAAGGAGTAAAGATCCGTCACACACTAACATTCAAACTAAACCAATTCGTTAAAAGACCTAAAATCATCATTATACCAACAAGGCTAGATATAACTGTTGCTAAGAGATGCTTTATTTGTAACAAAGATACCGTAGGTTTCCATCACCAAAACGGGCTTTGAAGTACGGGTCATGTTTATAGATTTCAGGTGTTACGTCTAACCCTGGTACTCCTGGCACACGCTCAATTGACGAAAAAATATCTTCGCACCAACCTTCAAACTCTTCGCGTCCAGTTTCTTGATACTCACCATACATATGATCAACTATTCCTTGCATTCTTAATGGAGATAAACTTTCCCCAAAGAAATTAATAAGCGATGGCATTGGAACATCATATAAAAAATCACGCAGAAACTCCCAGATTTTAAGTTCAAGCCCCCCTTTACCTACAAGCATTATATACATCGCACCTCCAGACTTCAGAACTCTTGCATGATCTTTAATCATCGTTTGCAGATCAGCTGATGTATGATGTATAACTCCATTCGACAGAACAAAATCAAAAGAATTATCTGGAAATTCGAGCTTTTCTGCTGTTCCATGGACTATATCTATACGATTATCTTCACTAAATCGTTCCTTCAATACATTTATCAATCGTTTACCTTGATCCATACCTGTTATTGATTCAGGATTATATTGACGCAATACATCAATATATCTCCCTGGACCACAGCCACTATCTAATATTCGTTTACCAGCAACATAATTAGTACCGCCTAACATTTCAAGCATTTGCATTGTTCGATCTTCAGCAATTGGTCTTGATGCATCAAATTTTTTCCCCTCAGTAGTTTGAGTCCAGCCATAATCAAACCCCTCTGCAGTTCTTTTCCATGGATCTATAGAGATTTCTTCTTCATCCATATTAAACCAGTCTAGATGACCTAATGTCCCAAGTGTTTCTAAAGTACGAATCCAGTATTCTACATCTGCTTCTAATTCAAATGGTGACTCCATTGTCTTGATTAAATAGTCAAATCTCCATTTAAGTGAAATCACAATCGAAGGTTTTAATTTACGAAGTAATTCACTTTGAACACCTTTGCTTATTTGCAATAATTTATCGAAAGATGCATATAAATTCTCTGTTCGTTCTGTCATATCGAACTCAAGATGGTCATAAGCTTTGTATAATTTATTTGTACTCATTTTTTTATCCTTAATTTTTTTATATGGTAATGATATTTATTTGCTAAATTGTAACCTCCCCCATTTATAACCAAAGTTAAAAGTAGAGAATTAACCTAAACCGTGTAATTCAAGGAAAATCATACCTTCAAATATTAACAACTGGATATACTCTCACCACATAAAGGCAAAGTATTGAAAGCTTTTCTATAATCATCCTAGGACTTGAACACAAGCTCTGAATAACAAGTCGAAATCTTTTTTATTGATCCCTATAGAATATCAATTAGGCACCTCATTATTCTTTAATCCTTCAATTGCAGCCCTACCCATGGCTAAAACAGCTTCATTGGAACTTCCACCAATATGAGGGGTTACGATAAAATTAGGTAATTCCATCAACTCTTTGTCTTCCGGTGGCTCAGTAGTAAAAACATCTAGCGCCGCTCCTGCAAGCTTTCCATTCATCAGCATTTTTTTCAATGCCAACTCATCTATTAGACCTCCTCGTGCAATATTAATCAATATTGCATGAGGTTTCATTAATGCAAGCCTTTCTGAACTTAACATATTTCTTGTGGAATCATCTAATGGCGTGTGTAAAGTAATAATATCTGAGCTTTTTAACAACTCATCTTTACTTACTGCTTTAATATTATATTTGTTGTAGAATTTTTCATAATTTACAATATCATTAACGAGTATTGAGCAGCCGAACGGTTGTAATAACTTAACTAGATCTTTACCTACAAAACCACAACCTACTATTCCAACAGTTCTCCCGCTTAGCTGTCCACCAATATGTTGGCGCCAAACACCTGATAAAATTTCAGCATGTGCCACAGGTACATGTCTTAGCAAAGATATCGCTAGAGAAACAACTAACTCTGATACGGACCTTCGATTTGTTCCACCTGTCCAACCAAGTTTTACACCATATTTACGCATTGAATCCATATCAATCATATCAAGACCAACTCCATACTTACTAATAACCTTAAGTTTTGGAAGTTGGCTTAATACTTCTTCATCTATCGTTTCCAATGCTGAAATAACATGCGTAGCATCATGCAGAAAATCTATTAATCCAATCCCATTAAGGGCAAGCCCCTTATCATTAAAAATAATATTATCATATTTACTTAAAATTTCTGCTCTAAGAATTTTATTCCTTGAAAAAGAACGGGAACAAATTGCAATTTTCTTTAATGAACACATACAATTAAGAACCAATAGTAGTTAAATCGAACATAGTATTATCTGCAGCAACATCATAAGAATTCTCTGATAATCCTTTTCTTTTTAAAACCCTTCCACCTGCACCTTCAACAATTGCAATACCTGCAGCAACATCCCAAAGCATAATTTCACTTTCTGCATAATACTCTACCGCTCCTTTGGCAACTTGAAGAAGAGACTGGGATGCCGAACCTAGCATTCTAGTTTTCCCAAATCTAGACATTAGATTTATTTGTGATTTCATAGATTCTGAATCAAAATTAAATCGTGAGGGAAAGCCAGTACAAAGAACACTTTTTTTTGCTTCACAAATAGATGAAACACTTAATGCTACGCCTTCTAAAAATGAGCCAATACCTCTACCTCCCCAAGCAATACCACCATTAGGAAAAGTTGCAATCACTCCAAATATAGCCTTATCTCCATCAAATAGAGCTATTGAGATAGCACATTTAGCAATGCCTCTAACATAATTTACTGTGCCATCAATCGGGTCTACTATAAATTTTAATGAAGATTTACCACTTCCTTTTAGTAATCCGCCCTCTTCACTTAATATATCAATTCCTGTTGGAATCAATTTTTCCAAAATAAGATTTTCAATAATTCTATCAGCAGCAGCCTTCATCTCTCTGGGCACATCAGATGAAAAAATATAGTTTTTAGAGTTTTGCTGCCTATCTATTTCATTTAACTTATCTAAGGCGAGCCCAGCAGTCAGCTTTGATAGTTCCAATAAGCTATTTACTTCACCATTCACTTTTTTAAAAGTCTAGTCAAGTAGCTTCCTACAAGATGATCTAATATCATGTGTAAATCTTCTGCAGGGCCATATTCCTTATCACCTGTAGGAATATGGATGCCTTGGTCAGCAATTTCTTTCATTTTTCCACCATCAAATGCTGTCAATGCAACTGTTTTAATTTCAGCAGATGATGCATATTCAAATGCATTAATTAAATTTTGCGAATTACCAGAAGCAGATATTCCAACTAAAATATCACCACTTTTCCCATATATTTGTAGTTGTCTAAGAAAAATATCTTCATATCCATAATCATTTGCTATAGCTGTTATCATTGGAATATTTTCAGTAATACTCATCACTTTGAATGGCTTCTCGTAATCATTAACACCAATTGCTAAATCATTAGCGAAGTGGCTTGCAGTTGCTGCACTCCCTCCATTACCCATAAAAAATATTAACGAACCCGCCTCTCGGGCAGATAATAACGTATCAACAAAAAATTGAATCTCACGAAGATCAATTTTTTTAAATAATTCTGTTAAGTAGTGAAAGTATGACTTTGAATACTGCACAACATCTCTTGTATAAAATTTATCTATTTCATTCATAATTTAGTTTATTTGCTATCAATGTGTATTTGGATTTTTGATATCAAACTCTTGTCTCCATTTTTTATCTGCATAATATATCTTATAAACAAGTTTCATTGATTGCAATGCATCATCTGAATTGCCGTTAGTTATTTTTTTATTATGAGTAATACAGTGGGTAAAATCTTTTATCTCTTCATCCCAAGAATGATCTAAATTAAAGCGAGTGGATACCTCCTTAGGGTCGCCCTGGTCATTTTCTGGATTAGCGTAAACTACTGTCAATGTTTCTGCACCATAACTTTTAGATCCAGATAGTATCCCACCAAGAACTATACTCCCTTTTTCTAGATTGATATCTAACTGAAAACGATGTCGCCACTGAGTTGCAGAAGAATTCATCATTGCGACTACTCCATTTTTTGTGCGCATCAGTGCATAAGCGTTATCTTCAACATCATAATTCCAATGACTATTTTCAATAAAACTATGCACTTCTGAGAACTCTCCAGCAAATAGTCGCATTATATCTATCATATGAATCCCCTGATCAAGCATAACTCCACCACCAGCAATATCTCGTTTTGTACGCCAATCTGATTGATTAAATGTAATTAATTGTGATTTACCATATACTCCACGTAAGTTAATTATCTTCCCTAATTCATTAGTCTTAATAATTCTCATAGCTTCTTTAACAGAATCATGATAACGGTGATTAAAGCCATACATTAATTTCTGGTTCTGGCAATCTTTCTCAACTTTAATAACTTTTTTAATATCTAAAACATCTTTTCCTGGTGGCTTTTCACAAAAAATATGTAACCCATTCTTTAAGCCTGCAATTGTAACTTCTGGGGCAATATCGTTAGTCATGCAGACTATCAATATATCTAAATCTATTTTTAAAAGATCCTTATAGCTCTTGTAAGCATCCAAACCATCGACCATAGATTTTTTATCTGTGAATGACTTATCACAAATTCCAATCATTTTTAGATCTGGGTGCCGGTCTACACAAACTCGTCTTCGCTTACCAACTACTCCATACCCACAAATTCCTACTTTTAATTTATTCATTCATTAGCTCACTAAAAAAATTATTATGCAAATCAACATATTTCTTTATTTAAAGTTCTAAATATAGCCGTTCATTACACGGTCATCAATTAATATTTTTTCGGCTAAAATAAGCTCTTCTGGCACATCAACTCCAATTGTTGTTGCATCGGTCAATAACATTTTAATTTTCCCACCCGTTTCTAATATCCTATTCATATCTACAGATTCAATTTGCTCAAGTTCTGTTTCTTCTATTGCATTAAATTTAATTAGTGTGTCTCGTCTAAAAGCAATAACACCAGTCTGCATATATCTAGGGATATGCTTCCAACCTTTCCATGCTGATGGAATTGGCTCTCGTGAGAAATAAAGTGCATTGTTATTATTATCAACAACTACCTTTACATTATTTTTATCCTCAAAAGCCTCTTTTGTTGCTAGTACTGACATAATATTTACAATATTAATAGATGAATCTTGAAAACAAGGAATGGTATCACCGATTGTTTCTGGCATGATAAGGGGCTCATCACCCTGTAACATAACTACCACGTCTACCTTCTCTTTCATCTGTCTTTCAATTTGATTTAGTGCCTCAGCAGTTCGTGTGGTGGCTCGCGTATGAGTATCAGCTGTCATTATTACATTACCCCCAATAGATATAATGTAATCAGCTATAACTGAATCGCAGGTCGCAACGTAAGTCTTATCAATACCAGGAGCTATTTTAGTACGATGATAGCAATGACCAATCATCGGCATTCCGTGTATTTTCTCAAGTGGCTTTCCAGGGAAGCGTGAAGAGTTCATACGTGCTGGAATAATACCTATTACATTCATTTTTTTAGCCTTTTAAATTCAGCTATACCATCTCTTGCAGCAACATCTATCATTCTAATATCTACACTATAAGCAATAAAGTTATGGCCCGCAATAATAGCATTATTTAATTTTTGTTTATCAGGCTCTACGACATGTAATCCACTAACTGTATTTAACTCACTGCCAATTTGTATTATTTTATTAATAGTTTGTATGAATTCAGGATTATCAAACTCACCAGGAATTCCCATAGAGCAAGATAAATCATAAGGGCCAATAATAAATGCATCTACACCATCCACATTAAGTATTTCTTTAAGATTGGCAACTGCATCAACGTGCTCTATCTGAACAACAACCACTGGACCAAAATTAATATCTGATTGCCACGCTAAATATTCTTCAAATTTAGCACCGTATTCTTGTGCACGAGCTAAACCAACCCCTCTAGTTCCTAATGGAGGGTATCGTGTTGCAGCAACTGCACGCTTTGCATCAGTCGCACTTTTTACCATAGGGACTACAATACCTTGTGCCCCAGCATCCATCACTCTCTTAATTTGATTTTCGTCATTACTAGTTAAGCGCACCAATGATGAGGCGCCTGATAACTCAATAGTACGAATCATTTCTCCAGCCTGCTCCAAAGAAATTGTAGTATGCTCAAGATCAACAACTAACCAGTCAAACCCTGCATTGCACATAATTTCTGCAATTGCCGTACTAGGCAAAGTAAGCCATGATCCAATGGTTAATTCATTTGAAATTAATTTATCTTTAAGATTTATGCTCAATTGATCACCTCTTTTTTATAATAACCGCTGGAACGCCAGCGGCAATAATTTTCATTTAAATAATTTCCATTAATTGTGTGATTTTCTCTAATTTTATTATATTTCCATCAATGCAGGCGCCATAATCCCACAAAGCATGTTCATAATTTACATGAGGACGCTTTGCAGCCTCATAATCAACATCCATATCACCCATATAAAGCGTATCAGAAACATTCATGTTAGTTCTGACATTGCATACAATATGTGATCAGATGCAGGCTTACCTTTTAAAGCATCATTAGGTGTTGGCACAATATGCTTTTAAACCGAAGGCGACACCTACTATTCCTTGGTGATAAACGCGCCATTAAAACCCCTTGCAATCCCAATCATTTCAGAATCCACTCTAGTAACGCTAGCTAACTGCTTTCCCAAAAAGATACTTTATGTACGTTTTTGCGTAATTCCTGTTCTTCGATTTTAGATAATCTGAAAGTTTCGGCAAGATAAAGGTTGTACCATGCTTAAACCAATGGTTCTTAAATGGCAGCTCCATGTATTTAAATGGCGTGAGGGATTCTGAATAGTAATCGATGTATAGCGTCTTTCTTTTTATATCACCGTTACCCTTAAGCCTATCCACTGCATGAAAGCTATAGGGAGTATGAAGGAATATGACTGCTCTGTTTGGTATATATTCCACTTTCGATTTTGCCTCGACGCCAGTTGGATTAAAAAATATTGTAGATCCACCAAAGTCTACCTCCCAATCAGATGAAAGATAAATAATAATATTTAGAACATGCGGAAAACCAAGCTTCGGTTCATAAGAGTGGTCTACATGAGAGCCAAGCAAGCCACCAAATTTCATCTCATGATAATTTGCCAGCATTGAATTCCCGTTAGAAGTAGCAACAAGAGTTTCAATACCGGTTAGCTTTTTAAAATTATCGATCCAGTTTTGCGTATTTAATTCATCTACAATGTTCAATACCAAATCAGGTAACTGAGAATTTGTACTGATAGACTTATTTGACTCGACATCAGATGTGAAGTTTTTACCCATTACAATATCGTTATTTTGCTGCAATGTTTCAGTTAATACCTCAAAATATTCCTTGTCAAGAAAGTCATCAAGAATGATATATGGGAAGGGAGTAGCACTAAAAAAATCATTTTTTAACTTTGAGAGTGATTTATATTTCTGATTAATAATTTCCATTTAGGTGCTCCTAGTATTGAAAAATTTTGAGTTTTTGTTTAAAGATTTAACTAATTAATTCTTACTTGCAAATATTACAACCGTCCCTGAATCTTTACCAAAATCAATAGACCTTACATTGTAATTGGCATTTTTAAATAAAAGCAAATAATTATGATGGTAAAGGGTAAAGTTATGCGCCTCATTAAAAGCACTAGTCTTTAAATTTTCATTTTTTTTGTGTGTGGTAACTGCAATTTCAACTTGGTCAAAAGTTTTATAAATCAACTCAAATATAAACTCTAATCGATCCTGCGTAAAATAATCTAGAGTATTTTGTGATGTAAATAAAATATTATCTCCCAGTTTTGCTTCACAAATATAATCTTCTATATCTGCATATACAAAGTCAACATATTTTCTACCTTGATATTTTTCAATGTTTTTCTTAATTTGTTTTTTATTTATATCAATTCCGATAAACTTCTTACAATTTTCAATCTTTTTACTTAAGATATTTATAAAGTTTCCAGCTCCACACCCAATCTCTATAATTTCGCTAAAATTATCATGTTCAATATTGCCACTAACACATTCTGCAAATAGCTCAAAATAATTTTCATTTCTTTCATTGTGCCATTTCCCCCCCCATGAATTAGCCCAAAAGAACCTGGTAAATTTCTTATGCATCTTAAAATAAACAAATTTAGCAGGCTTTATTAACTTAAGAAATTTAATCAACTTAATTAGCATTATTTTTTCCATACTCCGTATATTTTTTAAGATTTTTAATCATAGTAATTGCACTCTTAATATGTCCACACCATCTCTATCAAGACTAATATCTTTAGTCAGGAATCGGAAAATATTTTATCTTTATTAATATTTTCTATCCATCCTTTAAGCTCATCAATACCACTTAAAACTGGAATACCATGCGCCGCCCTACTATCCTTTTGAACTGTGCCACTAGGGTCATAATAGACTGAAGTCTTTCCTTCAAGTTTAGCAATTAATGCTGTTGAAGTGAATGGCATAGAAATGCAGGCTTTTGTTTTTTGAATAACCTGTGTAGCATCCATACTTGGATTAACCTCAATATAATATGATTTTTTATTTAAGCGTCTAACTCTTCTGATGTATTTTTTATGAGCAAACTTATTTATTCGCTTCATTTTATGCGCCATAACAATATTGTTGCAATTTAGCACAAACTGTATATCAATCAAAAATTGATTAGCAATATCAAAGATATAATATTCATAATACGCCCCCATATACGCGTATCTTGTTGGTCTATGTGGTGTTACATCAAATACAGCGATTGCTCCTTTAGAGTTACTTTCAAACACCCCACTAGAAGAAAACCATATAAACCCAACCTCTTCTATAATTGATTTATGCTGATCAAACCTCTTAACGAAATTCATTTGAAACTTGTCCCAGACCAAATAATAAGGCCAGCTAATTAAATGCCATGAATCTTGTAATGGGTAGCAACCTTTCATCTCAAAATTTTCATGGCCAGTTGAATAAAAATAGAATAGAATTCTAGAACCTCTTTCTTCTGCAAAATATGTCCAAATAGGCCTATAAAATGGCGTCGAATTATGAAATAAATAATCTCTAGCCAAATCATTGTCACTTGCTAAGTCAACTCTTTTTGTCTTTAATATTTCTGCCAAAAAAATACCATTAACAGGCTGAAATATTGAATACACAAAGCTATAGATCGAAGCGTAAATAACAAATACTCCATATCGGAAAACATTTGTACCTTTAAGATAAGGAAGGCCATCAGTCTTTACAATTTCAAGCCTCGCAAGTTTGCTATTTGAAACACCATTCACACTATGACAAACACTATCAATCTCCTCAACTGTTATATTCCACTGCAAATACCAGTTTAAAATATTTTTTCTGTTTATATCATTGGATACACACTTATCACTCAGATCGGAAAAATAGGCATAATTGCCCAAATAAGGCTGTTTTTTTAACAAGGGGAGAATATTTTTTAATCCATACAAAACACCCTTGGCCCAATAAAAAAGACTAAACATGCGCCATAATAAGGCAGATTTAAAATTATCCACTTCAATACCTTCCTCTATTAAAGCATTCCTCCATTCTAGAGGCAGAGGGTGTCTAAGTAACGTATTGGATCCTATACTATATAAAATGGATTTGTTAAATGATAAACTTAGTACTCTTTCAGTTAAATATTGACGTAATGATAGCTCCACATCAAAACCATTCCGTCGCAGCAAAAATTTTGATAAGTATGAATCATCAAGCTTAACTTTAGACAATATATTTTTCAATCGAAGCGGAAGATCTGATATGCCTTCATTCTTAATCTGTCTATATCCTTTGTTTATTAATCTTAGTCTAGATCTCTGTTTTCTATCAATATATTTACTTATGATTGGAAAATATAAAAGCGTCTTCATTTCACATCCAGCGCCATAGTTAATTGACTTCCATTGATAATAACAATACCAAAAAATAAAATAGTGCTGTCGTCTTCTCGCTCAGCAACATAAGATTGAATATCTGTAAAACTACGTTTTTGATTGGTGTAGTCTATATATGTATTGCTTGCACTATTAATCCCTCTTAAATATCTATCACCCAAATCACCTGACTTTAATGCCTTTGAATCAAACCGCTCAGATTGAATAGTGATATTTTTCATGAAATTAAATCAAATGAAGTAGGTGTGCCACGCTTCATATCGAATTTTGCAATTTTCCCCAAAACCTGTTCATAATATTTTGGCTCTAGCCCAAGCCCAGGGCGAATTCTTTTTATATTCTCCTTAGTTAGCTTATCGCCTTTTTTAATATCCTTTACTACATAAATTGATCGACGATATTTAACATTAGATTTTTCCACTTCTTTCTTTTCGTACCCTGCTTGCCCCAATGACTGCCATGCAATTTTAGTATCAATACAAAGTTGTTTTAATTCTTGTGGCTCTATTGAAAACTCACTATCAGGGCCTTTTTCGGAACGACTTAAGGTAAAGTGCTTTTCAATAAGGCAAGCCCCTAATGCAACGCTAGTTGTTGCTACCGTTGTACCCATTGTATGGTCAGATAACCCTACAATCACACCAAAGCGTTCGGCTAAATCTGGAATGGTTTGCAAATTTGACTGTTCTGCTGGGGCAGGATAACTACTGATACAATGCAATAGAATCAAATCAGTACAGCCATTCTCCTTGGCAACCCTAACTACTTCTTTTATTTCTTCTAAATTTGCCATGCCTGTAGAAATAATCATTGGCTTTTTAGTTTGCGCTACATACTTCACTAAAGGTAAATCTGTCATTTCGAAAGAAGCGATTTTATAAGCAGGAGTATCTAGTTCTTCTAATAAATCAACTGCTGTTTCATCAAATGGTGTGCTAAAAATTGTAATGCCTATCTCTTTAGCATAATCAAATAAACGCTTGTGCCATTCATAAGGTGTTTGGGCCTCTTTGTACAAATCATAAAGACTATAGCCATCCCACAGCCCGCCTGAAATTTGAAACTCCTCTCTATCACAGTCAATTGTCATTGTATCAGCAGTATAGGTTTGAATCTTTACCGCATCAACGCCTGCCTCTTTGGCTGCTTTAATGCTTTCAAATGCTCGCTCTATACTGCCATTATGATTTGCTGATAACTCAGCAATAATATAAGGATGCTGTTGGTTAGATATAATTCTATTGTTTATTTTCATTTACATACCATTAATAAATTCATTTAATTAATCTTTCAACAATAAACGCTTCTGCATCGTGAACACCTACAGCACTTCCTCTAAAATTCGATAAACTTTTAACTGTCTCGTAAGATCTAGCATGAGGATGATCACGCATTTCATTGTCATAACATTGTAACGCTTTAATCTTTTGCTTTATAAAGCCACTTACATCAACGAAATAATTTGGATTGAAAGCACCAGCCATGCTTGATGATTGCCAATGCGTTGCTGATAGTGTTTCAAAACTATAAATTTCTTTAACGCAAAAATTAGGTTGTGGCCTGCAAGCTGTTATTACTGATTTATGAGTTATTTGATGATCAATATTTAAATCACCAAAGTGATGCGTATAAACGATATTTGGCTGAAAATCATTGATAATTTTTTCAATTTCTTTAACAACTTCTAATAACGATATTGTATCTAATTGATTGTCCAGAAAATCTAAGAAAATGGGTTGTTCACAACCTAAAATGCCCATCACTTCTATTGCAGGTAAATTCCTTTCCCCCTCTTGAGATTCTCTAGAACTAAAACCATCAGCAACAAAAACTACCTGAACTTTATCACCATTTTTAGTATGTTTTGCGATAGTCGCGCCACAGCCTAAAACCTCATCATCCGGATGCGCAACAACAACTAATATTTTATTCATTTTTTTTCATTTCAACCTCTATTGTCAATCTACCATTATTTAATTTTGCGTTTTTGCATAATAAGCGAAATTCACCATGATCTATATATGCAGATGGATAAGTGTCTGCGTCCAACATACGAACATGATCATAAATTTTATCAATAGTTATATCTTTTGGTATTTCACTTTGATCTGGCTTTCTTCTATTAAAAGTAACAACTTCTCCCTCTTGAGGCTGCGGGTTAGGCTTATTTTCAACTATAAATTTAATCAATTCATAGGCTTTATTGGCAGCATCTATAAAGATCTCTTGCGCACTACCTAATAAATCTAAAGAAACTTTATGGTAAATATCTCCAGTATCCAATTCTTGTGTCATCTTTAAAGCAGTTAATTTTGTTACTTTATGCCCTTTTATAATTAAATTCTGTAACGGACTTCCACCACGCCCATAAGGTAAATCTGTCATATGGATGCAGACACAATCATAGTTATCTGTAATTTCTTTAGGCACCATCCAAGACCAATGTGGGAAAAAAATATATTTTGGGTTGATTTTTCTAATGTTTTCCAATGTTAAATTTTCTTCATCTGTTATTAGAAACCAACTGCCTTCTAATTTAGAAATATGTTTTTCATATACTTCTAAATTCCATTGCTTAATGGTTGCAACTAGATAATTCATCTCCTTATCCAAAATCAATTTTTTTAATTTCTTGAGTGCGAACCATACATTGATTAACTTCTATAGTAGGGAAATCAACACTTAAACCTTTCGTCTCATCAAGAGACCATAAGAAATCACAAAAACCCAATTTATGACGCATTAAAACAGTTGAAGAGAATCTAGGATTGATTTCAAAAATTCTTGGACCAGAATCTGTAAGTATTAATTGAATATTCATACTGCCTCGTAACTCTATTCCTTTAGCTATTTTTCTGCACATTCCAAGCACTTCTTTATTATTAATCACTTTAGCCCAGCTTGTTGTTCTTTCTGTTAGTTTTCTCAATAATTGTAACACCGCTACTCTACCATCTCTTGCTCTATATACTGCACAAGTTACTTCTTGCTCTGCTGGCTCTAACAGCTCTTGAAATATTGAATAAGGAAATTTCTTTGAGAGAAAGACCGCTTCTTCTTTATTATCCACCTTAAATACTTTCTTTGATCCAGAGCCTGTTTGAGCTTTAAATATACATGGAAATTCAAAAGGCTTTTTCTCTTCTGCTAAAACAGTCCAAGGAACTGAAATTCCTAACGAAGTAATGAATCTATTAGTTTTAAACTTGTCAAGACCAATATTAATGACTTGTGGTCCCGCTGTAATGCAGTGATCCTCTCCCAGCTCATTTATCAAAGGGCCAAATACAGACAGTTCCTGTTCATTCGTGGGAATTACTACATCTATAGACTGACTCGTTATCAGCTCTCTTAAATTATCAAGATAATTTCTTGATGTAGCATCAGGAACTTGAAAAACCTTATCCACAAAAAGAGAGCCTGCATTGGTTAAGCTCATATCAACGCCAATCAACCGAATTTTTGGGCGACTTTCTCTAATAATAACAGCAATACTTTGAGCAATATCTCCACCTATTCCTGTAATTAATACTGTTTTCATTTCTTCTCTAGAATATTTGCTAAGTACGGAATTTCAGGGTGTCTTCTTTTAGATTCCTCTATAACCTTTGTAGAATCATATCGCTCACAAAAATGCTTTACTTCCCCAGAACTAGTATCCAGTGTCGCCCATTGCGCCCCAGGCTGTTTATTTCTCGGCTGTCCAACAGAGCCAGGATTGATAATCACAACACCATCAACTTTTTTGCACATTGGGTAGTGTGTATGCCCTTGGATTATCCAGTTCACTCCAAGACTATTATATCTGCTTAGTGATTCATTATCTGAATCAGGGTAAACATATTCATCCCTATCCCAAGGTGAGCCATGACAAAGCAGAATAATCCCGTCTGGTGTTTTATACTCAAGCGAGTCTGGCAAAGAAATTAACCATTCAATCTTTTCTTTACTTAATTGTTCAAATGCAATACTTAATCCACTTCCATATTTTTGACATATTTTTACACGGTACGCCTTATCTGCTTTTGCTTTTTCCAGCATTCTATCGTGATTTCCTCGTATTGCTCTAAAGTTGTAGCCTTCTAAAAGATTGAAAACTTCTACTGGCCAGAAATAATAACCGACAAAATCCCCTGTAATTAACAATGTCTCAATACCCTTCTTTTTCACAGCATCTAAAACAGATTTTAGTGCAAAACAATTACCATGGATATCAGAAAGAATAGCTATTTTCATCGATAAGCCTTTAACGCCTTCTTGAATGGCAGAGTTTCAGGAAAGTCAACACTGACTTTTGTTATTTGGTCAATACTTTCCTCTCCATCCTTATATTTAGGCTCTTGATTGCTCAAGTAAATAGAACAAATATCTTTAATCATTTGCGCAATAGAAATTGATTGTTGACTGCCAGCATAATGTGTACCTATTATTTTATTTTCCACGCAATGAATGAGTAACTTTGCAGCATCTTGAACATGGATATAGTTCCTAATAGCCTCCCCTTTGCCAATTATAGTTGGAACATTACCCTCTTTTGATTGATTAATAGCATTATTAATACCCAAATGACTAGGGCCATTTTCTCCGAAAATACCACCAAATCTGACAACAGTGTAGTCACATTGACTTAGCCTAATGGCACGATCTGCCAACAACTTTGTTTTGCCATAAAAGTTAATTGGCAACTCTAAAGAATCATTACTAAATTGTGTAATACTATTACCGTTAACAATAGAGCCTGATGTCTGAATTAAGTGCGCATTATTTTCTGCGCACCATGATGCAATAACACTGGGAGCCAATGCATTAACATTATATTGCTCTTGCTCTGAATCATCTAAAAAATTTACCTTAGCAGCGCAATTAATAATTACATCTGGTTGGTACTTATTTAGCACAGTTAGTAAAATATCTATATTGCCAAGGTCGCATTCAATATCATTAGGATTATTTTTTTTCCTTACAGTGGCAAATGCTAAATGATTAGTGTCTTGCAACTGACTACACAATACCCCACCTAAAAAACCATTCGCACCTGTTATTAATATCTTCATACTATAGCCACTTTTTTAGCACCTAAACCATTACAAACTTTCTGAGCTTGATTTGACATATTTTGCCATAACTCAAAATTATTCACAATTTCTTTCAAATCTTCTTTTAGATTGTGAACAATTTTAACAGCACCTAATTTTTTTAAATTTATAGCAACTTGAGTTTGATTTTCAGCAGTAATAAACAATAAAGTTGGCAACCCTAAACAACAACGCTCCCAGGAAGTAGAGCCTCCGGCGCCAATAGCTAGATCAGCATCTAACATCAACTCTGCCATATTATTTGCATCAATAATCACCTTGATATTTTTTTTCTCTGCATAGTTTTGTATCATTTTATTATGTGGCGATAATGCACCAAAAACAACGGTAATATTAAAGCCATCGCCCACATTTTGCAAAATATCATAAGTAAGGTTTTTAGTATCGTTACCACCCATACTAACAAGGATATTTTTGATTTCTTTGGTATTTTTTCTCTTCTCTAGCGCTTGATTTCTAAGTTCTGCAAACTCTGGGCGTAACAGTGCATATTCGCAACCTAATAGCAACTGACAATCATTAGGAATTTTATTTTTGTAATCTTCTTTTTTACTTCTTAAGTTTTGATTAAGTAACACATCACAATCAATATTTTTATCAGCCAAATCATCAATAACCATTATCTTTTTTACACATGGTCTTAGCTGCTTATGCCAAGTCTCATCTAAAGCATAGTTGTCAACAATGAGCAAATCTACATTCTCAGAGATGGCATTTATTGTTTGCTCTGCATCCTCTTCTTGTGTCGCACCTAGCCAATCTAAGTAGAGGTTATTTGATCGAAAATATATATCAATAGACAATATAACAACTTTATGGCCTTTTTGTTTAACCAAATTTATTAAATTACCTGTTAAATTTCTACAAATAAAAGTAGTTTTTTTATTTTGCCTTTTAAATTCATCAGCCAGGGCTAGGCAACGCATTAAATGCCCTACTCCCATTTTTGTTGATGAATCTACTCTAAAAACAATATTCATGGATCTAATTTCAAAAAGCACAGCTAAACTATTCTCAGTGGCGGTCTTCTGTCTTTAATATATAGCATTAGATTCATTTTCTTTAAAGTGTCGATATCCCAATGATCTTGATGGATATGAGATATAAAAACATGGGTAATCTCAGAGAGTTTAGAAAGTGTATATCATCCTCATAAGGACTCCATGCATTATTGTACAAATTACCAACCAACAACCGATCTATTAGCAGTTTAACGTCTTTTGATTCTATATAGGTAGTTGCGTTATTTAAGTTTTTAATTTTCATATCTATCTAACTTTAAAAAGTGGTTGTAAAATAACACTATGGATATTTTCTAACAAGTCTTTTTTCAAAATATGCTCTTTTATCATTGGTAAAACAACTTGATAAACGGCTAGCAATTTATCAATATCTTCTTTAGAATGAGAGAAACTAAGGTTGTGAGTGCCTAATGTCAATATTCCTCTCTTAAACATTTCTTGCAAAAAGAAAGTTTTAATTTCAAGGACTGAATATTGTGACTGAACTTTAATGTGTAAAAAACTCCAAGCAGGATGTCCTGATGTCCAAAAAATACCACTCAACCCTTCACTTTCAATCAAAGTATTTAAATTCTCTAATAAGTAATTACCCATTTGATTAAAATGCTTTATAACTTGTTGTGCTTTATATACGTCGACTATTACACTTGCCGCTGCTAGCGATAAAGTTTCACCACCAAAAGTACCTGAAAAGAAAATATCCTCTACTTTTTGCATTACTTTATTACTACCCACAACGGCAGAAAGTGGATAGCCGTTTGCTATACCTTTGCCAAAAGTAGCTAAATCAGGCGTTACATTAAACAACTCTTGTGCACCACCCAAAGAATAGCGAAAACCTGTAACAGTTTCATCAAAAATTAATAGTGCGTTATTCTTATGCACTAACTCTTTAACCTTTTCTAAGAAATTATTTTGTGGATATTCAATATTCATTGGCTCCATAATTACACAAGCTAACTCTTGTTCTTGAAATATTTTTTCTAATGATTCGATGCTGTTGTATTCAAATTTATGCGTTAATTCTTTTACTGCCTTTGGCACACCCAAATTTCTTGTTGTAGAACCGATATACCAATCTTGCCAGCCATGGTAACCACAAATAGCAATATGCTCTTTACCCGTATATGCCCGGGCAATACGGATAGATGCACTAGTAGCATCTGTGCCATTTTTGGCGAATCTTACTTTTTCAGCACAAGGAATAATATCAATTAATTTTTCAGCAACTTCCATTTCTAAGATATGGGGCAATGAAAATGTTACTCCACTTTTCATTTGTTCTTGCACTGCACCGTCAACATCTTTATCACAATAGCCTAGTGTTACTGCTGCCAAAGAGTTAATAAAATCAATGTATTCGTTACCATCCACATCCCAAACTTTACTACCTTTGCCTTTTTTAATAAAGAATGGAGATACGCCCTTCGGATACTGGGTTAAACTTTTACTAAAAGTCTGTGAAGCAAGTGGAATTGACTTTAATGCCCTTTCTAATAATAGTTCTGAATTTTTATACATTTTTTTTATAATGGTTTATAAGTACATTGTTTTATAACCTTCTTCGCAAAATGGAGAAGTTAATTTTAATAAATGCGTATTTTTATCTAAATAGTCAACCACATCTAACAATGGTATTTTCGGCGCTAAATCTTTAAAGCGTTCATATACTGCTCGACATAAAATCAGGTCCTCAGGGTAATCTACAGTCAGCCTAATATCTTTTCTTGTAAGTTTTTCAGGTGGCGTAATATAGCCCAGATTAAATTTGTCTTTATTTTCTCTTATATACAAAGTACATAATTCTGAACGATGTCTATCTTCGCCTTCATTGTGAGATTTTTTCAGCACATCAAGCGATAATATCTCAAAGCCACAACCATCAATAATGTCATCTAGAAAAGTGGCATCATTATTATTATCAATGTGCTTATCCCAAGCATCATTAATCAAATCAAAATAAAGAAAAGGGGATTCGCTAGTTGTGCGGAAAATATCGGTTGCTCCTTCTAAATCACCACAACGAATTAAGCGTTCAAGTACATCTTCTTCATCGCCACGAATACAACCAATATTATTGGCTTGTGCATATGCAACAAACGCGTCGTTTTCCACACCATCAGCAACCCCTAAAACAATCGAATCGATTGTTGGCATTTGTTTTAAGCAAGCTATAATATTATCCAGTATAGAAATGCCGTGATCAATATCTAAATTTTGCAATGGCTTGCCGTATAGTCGGCTGCCCTTATTACGGCAGGCCAGCGCTGCAACTAGCTTTCTGATAAATCCTCCTTTGAAACTGGAGAATTAATATTGATGTCTGTATTTAACACCTTGCCAAGTGCTTGTTCAATCTCAAGAATAGAGTGTTCACCAATCGGTTTGGCACAGCGCTTCAAAGCAATCAAATCCAACGTCAAAGTATCACCCTCTTTCAAATCACAAATAGCAACTACTGACTTGGTTGCCTTGTTTCGATAAACTACTTCTTGCTCAGTTAGTGCCAAAGAATTTAGCCCTAATACAGACTCAAACCGACGTACCAAACCCACAAACTTGATAAATTCACTAGGAGTAACTCCTGAGATGTAATCTTCAATCTCAAGCTCCCTATCCAAAGTAATGTGTTTTTCAATAACGTTGATGCCTGTGCCCATCGCCACCAAAGGCAGATGATAGGAATCATCCAAAGCGCCATCAGAATGATCCATAAATCCAACTCTAAAATTAGGGTAGCGATTTTTAAAGATACTAAGCTTGTTCAAATTATTTTGATCCAACGGTGTAGGTTCTGATTGAAAGCCATACATTAGGCAAATCTTATCCGCTTGCCCTTTGCTTAATGCGGATAATTTTTTGTCAATATCCTCAGCAGGTATTCCACCAACTGACAAGTAAAGCGTATCAAACTGAACAATAGCGCAATCAAATAAAGCATTATTATAAAATTCAGTAGTTGACAGCTTAACACCATCTGCGCCAATTTGTTTGGCCATACTTAAACTGAATAAGCCAAAAACATCAAAAAAGACTTTTTTATTTGCATCGTGTATTTGCTTACAAATATCAGTCCAAATACTTTGTGCCATCTCTAATTCTTTAAAAAGTTGATAATGCTCATAATCTGGAGTTGCCAATTCATCCGCATAAACTAATTGAAACTTCACTGCATCTGCACCTGAGGCAATCGCACCTTTGGTTAATAAATTAGCTAATTTTTCATTACCCTCAAAGCCTTGTGCTACTTCCGCAATAATTTCTATGTTATTTGTCATATTTTTTTCCATTTTAAGATAGTCTGTTCAATAAGTTTGTAAGTAAAATAAGCCAAAAGTATAGTGCTATAAGTACGCAATAATAAATTATCCATTAACAAATCATTGGCTGTTAATAATCCATATCCAATTGAAGACCCTCCTAGATGTAAATAAATAACAAAGATCGTCGCCAAGCCCCTAAAAAATAGTAAAAAAAATCAATATTTTTTTGGCGTATTAACACTTAGATTCATATATCCTGTTTCCAATTAACAGGATTTAATAAACAAATATCATTGATGCTAAATTCTTTTAAATTAGCATCTAAAGTAGATGAACTGGTAATATCAAGTAACTGATTAGCACTATCAACACCTACTAAAACTTTATCTAGTTCCGATGTATTTAATGCAAAATTAAGTGCGTATTCTAACAACGAGAGGCCACTAGCCTTTACTGTTTCTTGATAGCAATTAAATTGAGTCGTCCATTTGGAAAAATAATCATTTAAATTTTTAAAATCCAATAGTAGTCCCTGTAAAAAAACACTTCTTGCATGAATTTCTATTTTTTTATTTTTTAATGCTTGTAATTGTCCACCATCAATAAGGCGTGTATCAAATACATTAAATGGAACCTGTATTAAATCAAAGTCAAAATTATCTAACAAAAAATCAACTTGATCAGGTGTGTACGTGGAAAATCCAATTTTATTAATTAGTTTATCTTGCTTTAATTTATCGAGCTCTTTATATAAAGTGTCAAATTGTTTATCCTTGGTCTCATCTATATTATGAATCAACAATCCATCTACACTAGTCGCATTTAAATCTGTTAAAGATTGGTAAAATGATTGCAACACTTTATCAACACCTAATTGTAAGGATGTTGTTTTAGTAACAATTTGAAAATCGTTAACACCTATCTTGCCCAGAACCTTCTCACTATTACCGTAACCAGAAGCGGTATCCAATGTATCAATATCATGTTCTTTTGCAAGCTTTAGAACTTTTCTAGCCTCCTCTAAAGACACTTGTCCACTAGTGTTGGAAATGCCATAATCCAGACCAAATTGAACAGTTCCAAGGGCTAGTTTGTTCATTGCAATAACTCTCTTATCGAAGAAACAACCAATTTTTGATCGGCATCACTTAGCCCATAATATAAAGGAATGGATAGTGTGTTTTGGTAATATTGGTTAGTTAAAGGATATTGCTCGATTCTATAGCCTATATCTTGATAATACGGTTGACTCACCACAGGAATATAATGCACCTGTGAACCTACACCCTGCTCTGCTAATTTTTGCATAAACTGATGCCTACTCAGGCCAATATTTTCAAAATCAATACTCACCACATAAATATGGTGAGAGCTATTATCTCTACCATGTTTTTGAAGTGGGGTAATATTTGGCAACTCTGCAAACGCTTCATCATAAAATTTAGCCATTGACTTCCTGGTATTCAAAAATAGATCAATCTTATCCATTTGTGATAAAGCTAATGCACATTGGATGTCAGTAATACGGTAATTATAGCCAAGATATTGCATTTCATAATACCAGCGCTTTAGTTCTCCATTTTCAAGCGCTTCGTCTTTATTGATTAATGAATTA